>Ga0123354_10004957_pt1 | contig 19127 bp, 15 predicted proteins | sample TergutLab28metaG_2_FD_97872 | JGI IMG/M metagenome (GOLD analysis project Ga0123354, IMG submission 97872) | Labiotermes labralis P4 segment gut microbial communities from Petit-Saut dam, French Guiana - Lab288 P4 | ecosystem: Host-associated > Arthropoda: Insects > Digestive system > Gut ...
CAACACAACAAGTACTCGCTAGCTCCTGAAGATGGACGTATTAACGTCTGAAACATGTTGAGCAATATATAATAAAGCAAGTGTCATCTAGTTGGTCAACCTATATTCAAATATCAAGATGATACACGATCCAATACGCATAAGATAGAAAAGTGTGTGGGGATCTGAGTTAGTGAATCCATATCCATGCTGTGATGATTAAAGTAATCAGTGGACTGTAAGAATGCATCATGGCACGAACCACAGAACACATGGAGTGGCCCTCAAATTATTCAACCAAAATTATCAGCCATGAAAATTCCCACATTAAAAGACATGAGTACTTAACCATACATGCAAGGATATAAACTAACAACCTACAAAAATCTGAACAAACTGTAATTATATATTCATTTGCTACTCCTAGAAATGATAGAGGGATTGTGTGGTGATTCATAAGCACAGCTATGGTCCAGAATTGCACAAGGTTACATAGTGAATGAGGGTTGTCTGTTGTAGAGATGTTAAAACTTATGGCTGTTTCAATCAACCATCCTGGGGTTTAGTCCACAGAAACCTATTAGCTTAGCAATAAAGGCGACAGTACCACATGAAAGAGAGATACGTACATACACAATTATTATGAAAAAAGTTATAGCAATGTCTGAACACCAAAAACTAAAAAATTCTTCTCCTAGAAGCTGAACTGTTAAATATTTTCAAGAATGAATGAAGGGACTAGAATAACAAATCTGTAAATTTTAAATATATTCCTACTTTACCACAATTTTGAGCCTTGTAGTCTTCCAGTATCCATTTAAGCCACTACAGGAAATATGAATTCAATTCTATCCTACTGAAATGTAATTCTGCCATTTATTTATCCCAGTTCATTCAAAGGAATTTCTAAGAGCATCCAGATCCCACACTACTGTGTGAGAGGTCTATGTAATGGCATACTTCATATTACGGAGGGAATCGTACTGCACTAATTTAGTTTTCAAAAACAGAGCTGGTATAGTCTTGGAAAGGTACAGTTCTGTACAACAGCACTGGAGACATGTGTTAATCACTGTTAGGATGATTAAAATGCTAGTTTACATCTGTCATTGAACATAACTACACACCATATGTTGTACTATGCATTTCTTTGCAAAAAAAAAACAGCTTCTGGACTATTCACTATATCTAATGCTGATACCTGCCACAACAGCTTATAAATAAAACACTCCTTCAGTTAGGCAGTAAATCATTCCTTACACCTTGAAGTTAAAACATATTCTGCACCATATCATTGATGATCATATACCATAAGAAATTTACATACCCAAAATGCAAGTGGATTGTGGAATGCAAAACAGGACAGAAAGTCAAAGAGAAATACACAGAAGATGACAGACTAGTAAGAAATGTAAAAAGTATTGAAGAAAGTAGATTACATTTTGCTGATGCATGCAGCAGACATTAAGAAACAAAGAACACACACAAACATAGCTTAAGTATTTTTAAGCATTAGAGATAAATGTATATTTTTTATTTCAGCGTTATATTCCTTCATCAAGGAAGAAATTACTGTGTTTGAAACTTCTTACCACTTTCTGGAGGTAGATGAGAGATACATCAGTTACCACGGCAACAAAGAGATAAAACAAGAGCAACATTAAGGCTACATCTACTGATAAAAATAAGCAATGTCAGAAATACAGAACTCCACTTATACTACTGTTCTGTAAGGAAGAGAAAAATCTGGTGCTAGTCAAAAAGTGTTTCAAGCATATAGTTCAAACGTGTGATCTGTTATTTCATTTTAAGGGTAGAGGAAAGTCATTATTATGCCATTCCTTACACAAACGCATAAAAAGAGTGAATATTTACAGAATAAAGAACACATATGATAGGTTCAGGTGCCCATCTAGTGAAGAAACACTAGCAAAATTCACAGAATACTTGTAACATTCAAAAGTGAATAAAATGTTTTTCTACAATCCACACGTACAAAATAAGAGAAAAAACGTTCCTCTGAATGCAATAAACTTGACAATAAAACATATTTACAGGAGACAGTGTACTTCCTAAAATATTTATGTGCAGTTACATCCCAAAAAAATATTGTATCCATTATAAATATGCTCTGGTATGTCAGGTTTGTGACTAAAGTTGCCATCAGTATCTGTGTTAGCATTGTGATCACAATCTCAGGTGAAGAAAAGATTACAAGAAACATGTTACAACAGCACAGTCAGTTCCATACTAGAAACTATATGTGGAATGGTAAATTTCATTTCCATGTAAAAATAATATTAAAATCTCTACAGTTTTTCAGAAGTTCTTACAAACACATGGTTGTACCTTCTGACCCACCCGTAACACAGTTACACATACTTACTATTGGTTATACCCACATTCAAGTCCATTTAGAAAGAAATACACAAAAGTGACACATCAGAGAACATAATTTTGCAGAAGATCATATTTCTTGGGATGTTACTGCACAAGCAGGTAAATTATCTCTTATTGATTTAATTTGTGTTTCAGTTTAATCAGATTAATCGTACAGTATTATGAAGATATGGGAAGTGTTCAATGTACATTTCAACAATGTGGTAACATATACAGTATATATATATTGTTATGAACCAATGGAGTTACTCAAGCACATGTATTGTATCAAAGGATTCTATGGCAACAGAACTGCAGCCATTTGGAAAGTGGTAAAGGTGCAGAGGTTTATACATATAAAGCAAATGGGAAATGGTAATGGTAACAACTGAGAGTGTAGCTTGAATATATTTGTTACTTTCACAATTATCCACCTGACTGCTTATCATAAAATACCTCCGTACCCCACTGTACAAAAATAAAAGAAAACTATTTTCCTTTTCCAGAAAGTTCATTTCCAGTGTTTTTCTATTCCACTAGTATGTATAATAAATGAAATATGATGGTGTTGTAATTTCAAAATTAGAAGAGATAATGAACTTTGATAAAAGAAATTATGAAATGGAACAAATTAAATATATGAACAAAATTGAATATTTTTTTTTTTGTTCTCATGACTCATGCTTCATATATTTTAAGTACATAAAGATTAATTTGAAAATTCAAATAACATGTTTAATATTTACTTAGACTTGTCTTGCTGCTCGTTTCACAATTGGAATTCCAATGCTGTGAATGGATGAAGTAGACTTAGTGCAATTAAACTATTTAAAATGGAAAATAATTAAAACTACTGAGAGATACAGAATTCAGAAAACAGAGAAGCTCAAAATTGAATAAAATATGATTTTCAGTATCTCATTCATCACTTGCCACTCTATGTACAGCTATACTGACTTGTATATTACTAAGTTACAAATTCTGATTACTGTAAATTGCACGAGTGTTTTAACACCACAAAAAGAGAAATAAATTGTGCACACAGCTTAATTTATGGAACTGTACGTATATGGTGTCCTAGTTATTATACTGCTAAAGTAGTGTCTACAAATTTAAGCATTTTTTCAAAATACATTTTTAATGTACCAACCACTGAAAGATGGTTGTCATTGTCACCATTCACATGAGTTTAAATCATGTGGATGTCCCTAATCTTCATTATTGCTTAAGTTTTCCATGCTATTTAAATAAGAAAATAATCTGCATAAAGTTCTACATGAGTGGTGAATGAATCACCATTCTAGAACTAATACTTATAAAGATGAATATGAATAAGACCGGTGAAAATAAACATGCTAATAAAGCAATCAATAGTCAAAGGTAAAATGAATGCTAAAGTTGGCAATAAACAGTATACCTGAGTTCCTGAATCACCCTTCACGTCTTAGTGTCATTAAACTGAAGTTAACTGAACCGAACTGGAGAGTTTGATCTTATTACAGTTTCTACAGATTACGAAATGAGTTTACTTGTCCATTACATAACAGTTGACAATGCACATCTATGACAATTCAATAACTCTCACTCCACTACAACTGAGAGCATTTCCTTATACAAATCAGGGATGAATGACTATTCGAACATGTGCCACCACAAAGTAGTTTAGTGACAAAATAAATTTTAACATCACAAATTATATGTTAATTTACAAACAGATTACAAAATATTTACTACTTTGTTAAACATATTTTTAAATGTTTTTATGCTTTATTTTACCATGTGAGTTGGATAAGGCATGACATGTCTGGTGAAATTTCTCTCACAGTTATTACTGACACAGACAAACACCATGTTCATGCATAGTGTTGTTATAAATATCTGTCACATATTACACATGTACATTTTAAAACCTAACATAACCAGTTACTATGTCACATCACTATATGTTACAACTGCAGAATTAATAATGTGCCTAGTATTTCACTAAATTTTTATCATCCAGTGCAGTTTCCACAAACATAATCTCAATATGGGAGTAAAACATTACAATGAGAGAAATCTAGAACATGACTTAATTCATTACTTCTGCAATTCACAGGAACATTTGCTAAATGGCATCATATATTCCATACTACATTCTTCATCACAGACCCCATTAGACAGTTTTCAATTTGGTTTCAATTAAAATGTTTAATTCCTAAAATCTGAAAATCAAAGAAGTAATGGAGTTTTTCCCAACCCCACATTTTAAGTCCTTGTAATGCCTAATACAGTAGCTTACGACACAGTAAAACAAAATGCCCTTTGTTTCAATAATATGAAGAGGTAATTAAGTGGCATGATAGCATCAGAAAATTCTGGGTGTCAATTGTACAGAGATGTTCATATAATACAGTATATACAAATGCAGAAGCACCCTCCTGTCAAAACTCAATGGTAGTTTCATTAATGCAGGGTTATATAAATCTGGCAGTAATAGAATGCAGTATTGAAATAATCATATTTAATTTTAACATACTCACATGGTAGGTACCAGGAGCTATATACAGAGTTACTCAGTTTAATATGAAATTCCTTGCCTTTTATGGAACCCCAGAGTCTATTACTGTGATCGCAAGAGCTTACCATTTCAATCTATATAATCAGCCTATACAATTTTCACCCCCCCCCCACTTCCTACTTTTTCAAGACCGAGTTTAATTTTCATGAACCTATTAAACAAAGTATTCTCAACTAGTAATTTTAGTTAATGGCTCACACTAAAACCACACAGCAAAATAAGTATTTAGGCAATGTAATAAATATGAAAACTGAAATCCCATGACATTAATTCTTTTAATGGAAACTTACCATACAAAAGAAAGATGGCCAAAGACATCCCTAGTAATGAAAGACTAAATATTCCCATGCCTGATTAAGCAACACACCTTAAAGAGGTATTGGAGTGTGGTGGTATAGCTCCCAACATCATATGTAGCTGCAATGTAAGGGTCAAGTTCTGGTTGCTGTATTCTGGGGAAAGAACCTTTAGAACCCTAAAATAGAAGGCTGTGGTCTGCAGAGCAAAGAGAAAAATTCTTGCATCTGCCAGGAACTGAATCCTGGTTCTCTAGCTCACAGCTAATCACTATACTGATGGAGATATCTTTGTTGGATATACTGTTAATTTTTTCATGTAATTTGCAAAACTGAAATGTCACTGAAGGGGAGGAGGGGGCAGGGTATATTAATATAGGAAGTAAACAGAAACTGTCTGTTAACCTTAAAAATAACTTTACATGTATTGTTTGTATGATCAGGTCCTTTAAACCTCCTGTATATAGCGTAACACAGACAAGCAGCAGACACTTATAAAGCACATGAAGAGATTAAGGGCACTGCGAACACAAACATACATGTTTAATTACTGTCACATAACAGTTCACACAAAACATACTGTCAAAAATCACGTGGAATGTTCACAGATTTACAAAGAGAGAACACTTCTCAATGTATGCTGCTCATGAAGATTGTCTGCACCATGCCTCACATGTATGTTAATTTTTCTGGGCCTACATTATGAAACATGAGACTAAAAAATGCACTCAGCTCTTCTGGACAGCAGGTTGTCTTGCAGCAGAATTGGCCAAATAATTTTTATACTGTCAGATACTTCTATACATCATAATAACTGCTGCAGTCATATGCATGCTTCAGTCTAAACAATAAAAGGTGTAATTTGACATTATTAACTCTGTGCATTACTCTTATGAATAATTAAAATAACCTATAAATGCACATATATAATGACTAAAAATCATACATAACATATAGAATTCCTACATATTTCAGTGCCAAGGCACCAAACTCAGGGAGTCCAAAATATGAAGCATGCAAGTACCAGCACAATGTGCTCGGTATTACAATAATAAGTTATAAATATTAGAATTATACAATAATGAAATTGTTGACTTGAGAATTGATATAAGATGGAGCTCATATAAGAAATGTTCAGATGTCTGTATGCATACTTGGCATTTAATTATAAAAAACGTTGGATTCTGGCCTATAGCTCCATCTTACATCAATTTGTAGGTAAAAAATTTCAAAATTTTATAATTCTAACATTTTTTTAACATACTACTGTAATACAAAGAATGTTATGTTGGTACCTGCAAGCTTTTATATTTTGGATTCCCTGAAGATGGTGTCTTGGTGCTGAAACAAGTAGGAATTTTATATGTTATACTAAATTTTTAGTTGTTTTATGTGCACTTGTTCGTTACTGTAATAATCTTCAATAAAAGTGTATCAAGGTCTCCGTACTTTTGAGCATGAAATTCTTGATCACAGATGTGACAAAATCTAATACTAATAGGCACTGCTACCGGGTCACTATTTGCAGCTGAGGAGATAGAAAAATATGCAATGATATAAAACAAGTATTTCTTTTAAAAAAAATCAATTATAAAAGGCAGACTCTATTCTAAAAGGCCAAAAATTCATTATTGATAGCTGATTTTTGACTACATTCAACAAGATGCTAATTTTGTTACCACATTTATCAAAACACTCACCTCCTCCAAATGAAAACCAAAAATGTTTCTCCTGCCTACCACATACAAACAATTCTCCAAGTACAAAATTATTCTAATATTTATTTTGACAGTACTTACTTGGTATAATTTATATTACAGGCATGCAGCCACAAAACCCAACTGGTACAGCGAAATTAATGTGACTTTTAATAGTGTGACTTTAGCAAGGACGATATGTCGCTCCCTGATGATGGTCCTAGGACCGAAACGTGTCGGAGCGTTTTTAATGCTTTAATGTGTAAATTTTATAAACTTGATGTATGTGCAATAGTTGGTATAATAATTGAGTATCTTTAAGGACAATTCATACCTCTTTCAGGATAGTTGAATGACATTACAAAACTGAAATCCTCCTTACGTATTTGAGTCCTAATACAAATATGGTAAAGGTAAAGCAGTCCCATTACAGGCCTGGAGTGGCCCGGAGGGTTCCAGGAAGTTAAGGTTCCCAGATTACATGACAATGGCACAGGATGATGGTAAGGTTGTCAACCCTACGCACCGGCCGCCTTTACCCCCAGGAAATGCTTCTGGTACTCATTTCTGTTAGAGGCTGAGTCGACCCCAGGGCCATAGTGCGATCGGAAGGATTATGTCAATGAAAAATTTCAATGACACCACCTGGAATCGAACCAGCGACCTTCTGATTTGTAGCATAGTACCTTAACCACTGTACCATCGCGGTCCCCCAAGGTCCTTAAAGTAACTAAGGAACTGTCAAGTTCATCACTAAATTCTGACTAGTCTACATGTAATTGTATGGATAAGAATTTACTCTAAGGTGTGCACATTCTTTAACTACCTCCCTGAAACATACTCCTCTGTGAAAATTCCAGTGGTTGCTCAACTACTGGAAGAATTCCCCTAAGTTTTATGGAGCTCAGAAGTTCAGGGTAATGTTCAAATAAGCCCACCACAAGAACCTAAACTGAGGGAGATACTTTACATGTTCACACCCTACTTCTTTAAGATTTATTTTAGTATTAGATTGTCATCTGTGCTTGCATCTTCTGAGTTCCCCATTTGTTCATGTTTTCCAGCTTAAATTTCATTTACTTCCCCACACAGTTTACCCATCTCATTTTCCTAAATTTTATCACCCTAATCATATTTTATAAAAAATACTGTACTATACCACTGCAAACTTAACCACCAAATTACACTTTGTGTAACTGCATGGGACCTTGTGGGTCAAATGCTGGTGGCACAGTAAATTTAATTTTCATCCTTAAACTTCCTGCATGAAGTAACAAACCCTACAAATTCATACACAAAGAGAAAATCTTCAACTTGTTCATTAAGACTCTGCAAAATACAAAATTTGTGATAAGCATTTATGTATTCTGTCTTCATAGAAAAATAAACATCCCATCTATAACATAAATATGACCAATCTTCTTAAAACCCATTAATCATACAATGATAAAAAAAAAATGGTATCTAAATTATTATATAACATATTTATAATTACTTTAGGTTACTGTTTATGTGCATGATATAAAATATGTTGGACTGTGTTGACAGAATCAACAAGAGACAGAACTGAGTGCTGGTACATGGCTTCACTACTCAAAAGTACTCTACACTTTACCACCACAAACAACAAACAGAAATAATCCTCAGCATTCACATTCACCCTAGGGTTCATTTCAATAAAACCATTACCTTAATTCTTTGGGGGGGGGACTCTGCTTATGGTAAATGACTTTTTTTAAATTATTGTGGGTTTTATTCTACTGACAGGACCACTGACCTTCACATTATTCAGTATTCATACATGCTATACAAATGCTATATGTTACAATGCAGCCATAGCCAGCTGTGACTAACAGGGTTATGTTTTAACTATTCTGGCTTTGACACATTCATCCAGCAAGTAACAAAAGCCAAATCTGCAATTATCTTACTTTACACTTTTAATCAAAACATTACATTAAGCAAATGTACCATCCCTCTACACTGGACAGAGTAGCTAACTTATATGACATGACATGACATCCTGATGAGCACAGCATTTACTCTGCTATTCTTGTCTCTGATGCTGGCTCCATCTTATAAAGAAGATAGTGTCAACACTGACACAAGAGTTCAAAAATACTTTCGAACTGCAATTTCTATAGTTACAATAAAATAGTATGGATATGTTTCTAAATTATTACCTTTATATGACCTAAAAAATTTGGAAGGATATAAATAACTGTAAAAAATGGAAGAGGACAATTTTTATGTGTTTAATGATGTATTTTCAAATAATTTATTGATATAATATGGCAAGAGGAATCAAGACAATGAATTGAACTTTAGGATACTGATATAATAGCCAATTGAATCTCTTGTAGCCTGAGTTTTTCTGGCTTAGCATGGACAGTTAAATTGCTACAAAGTAAACACACAGAGACCAGTATATGGTCTCCAAGTAAGAAAATGGTCAAAAGGAAGTGGCCATACCCATTTGATGTCATATCCAAGTATCTGCATGGTTTGATGGAAGAAAGTTACAAAATTTTGCAGTTGGAATATGGGTGGTCTCTAGGTGGAAATTAACCTAAAGGCTTACTCAATAATAAGTAGTAGTAGTAATCAATTATTCACAGAGTACAACCAACAAGATGCAACGTTTCACAATTTATTTATTTCCATGAGACGCTCTATATGTTTCAGACAGTTTTTCTGTCCATAATCAGGAGCTCAAAACTGCACATACAGCGTCAGGTAATTGTCAGACCAATACAGTACCTGACGCTGTATGTGCAGTTTTGAGCTCCTGATGATGGATGGAAAAACTGTCTGAAACATGTAGAGCATCTTACAGAAATAAATAAATTGTGAAATGTTGAAACTTGCTGGTTGTAGTCTGCGAATATATTAGCGATGCACGGACCTGTGAATGTTAAATTTACTAATCAATTACTCCCAACATTTGACTTCTGGGAAGAAGTTGTTAAGTTGCAGAATACGACCCGCACGTGCTGTAAACTACACTTCACATGTCCCACAGTTCAGACTCATACATTCTCCAGCCTTACCAAGAAGAAAATCTGTGATCATCACACGAAAAACATGATTTCATGACAAACGAAGAAAACAAAGCAACTATGAGATTTTTACCATTTGTTTCATCACACTGTTGCAGAGTATATTGCTAAAATATATATTGCTATGATAGTCTGGCTAAAATGTACGAACTTGAGGTTTTTGTATCAGTTTCACTTCAGATGAAATCACAGATGAACTTTATTAAGACCTACTGTATAATCTGTGTTTTATTTTCCACAGAATTCTGTTTATTTAATAATTTTATCCTTTTTTGTTCAAAGTATGTTCACGTTTTTCATAATCCATATGCTAAAATTTTAATTCCCACCTCGGTAGAAAATAAAAGGTTAATAACACATGAGGATTATTTCCGTTTATTGATCAACACAATAATTGACTAAGTAAAAGCATCTACCTATATACAGACAGAAAACTGGAAGGGCAGTAAAACTAGGTTCCATCAATCCAAACAAAGATGTGTGTGTGTTGAAACTATATTCTAACTACAACTTTTTTTTCCTTAATCAAAAGTGTTTGGCATTCCAAGTATCTGCATGTACATATCTTTATGGCTCAATCAAAATGCAATTAGAAGACTGGTACATCTAACATATACAAGTATGTACAGTTACTAAGATCTAACTGAAAGCCATCTAATTTTTGCTACTTTATTTAATTTAAAATAATGATGAAAATGTTATGTGGTCAACAAAAATACACAATCACAATTGTTAATACTGAAGTGTATGGGTGACTTTTTATATGAATTGCAACAAAAGGTGCTGGAGACACATGAGAATACAAAAAAACAAACCAACACTAAGATGCTACAGTCTAAGAATGCCAGTGATATTAAAGTGCACTTTCTTTTGCCGATATTAATATTTTGTTTTATACAGTGATGGGGAAAAAAGTGTATAAATTTCTAGCATATATTTTGAAACAACTTTCCATTGAAAAGTTATAGCAAATACTAGTAAAGTAAACTGTGATGTTCTGACATGTTAAGATCACGGTGATAAACCCATTCTGACTTTCTTTTTTTTTTTTTTCACATTCATACCGTGCATCTTGATATTATCAAAGTTTTATTTATTCACAAAGTGATACACTAGTGAGCTGTCTTAAAAAACAATATTAAAATTTACATTAAAACGGCTCCAACATGTTTCGGTGTTACAGTTACTGCATCATCAGGGAGTGAACTAATATGTGCTTATTAAAGTTACAGTTGTTAAAATAGTCCATTAATGGACTATTTTAATAACTGTAGCTTTAGTAAGCTCAATACACTCCCTGATGATGGTGTAACTGTAACACCGAAACATGTCGCAGCCATTTTAATGTAAATTTTAATATTGTTTTTTTAAGACAACTCACTAGTGTATCAGTTGGTTAATAAATAAAACTTTGATCTTTCAGACCTGTGTGAAACTTCATGCTACTTTATTCTTTATATGTGATTTTTACACATGATGGAGAAAAATGATATATCTTAGTATGTACATAGATTTTTATATATAATCTTTGGTAATGTATTTATACTTAAATTCTTCAAGTGTCCTGGTGTTTCTAAGAGACACTCATTTCAGGCAATACTTCCATATATTGTGAATCACAAATATGTCTAGACTGTGTTCAATGTCTCTAGTCTAAGACTTTCACAGATCAAAATGTTCTGCTTCAAATCATGCACACTTTTCAATTGGAAGAGTTCATAAATCACTAGTCACAATACGAATTTTGGAACCCATCCCTTTGTTGTTAGCGTCAACTGCAGCTGCAGCCATCTACAGTAATGCAACTGTAATGTATCAGAATTGGGCCATTTGGCAACATTTTTGAGTTACAAGTGGCTGAATATGCTCAGTAACAGGAAGGAAGCTAAATGCACATTTAAAGAGATACTGCAGACCTTAAATAACTTTCTCACGAAAAATGTCCAAGTGATCAAACCCACACACAAAAGTATGGGGTTGAAAGACACTTTGCCATGTCAGGTTTTGCATGAATAGTCATCTTACTGCTTATGGAATCATTTTCAATCCTGAAATTCCTTATGCAGAGTTCAGAAAATTATGGGAAGAGATGCAAATTACATCCATATCTTCAGTGAGAATGCATGAAGTTAGCAGAATGTTCCATTTTGTGATTCCATAGAAACTGAATATTGAGACAAATGTTTCCATATATTGCCAGTAACCCTAGTATTCCACTGATGTGGTATAAAAATACATATAATGGCTGTTTGTTTGTTTAGATTAAAGCATAATATTCATTAGTGGATTTTATTACGTTACTGATTTGTTTTCTAGAATGGTCATAGCCACTTTTACTATGTCTGACAAACATGGATTAATATTCTCCATGTTATGACACTGCAATACATGCACATGAGCAAAATGTTCCAAAATTTAAATAATTCTGATTCATGAGAAAACACCACAACATTAAGCAAATATTCACCATTCACTTCTTTAATACCAAAAGGCATTCTTATTGCCTACAACACACGACACATTTTTGGAGCAAAAAAGATGAAAATTAATTACTTAACATACTGGAATACAGCTTACATTGTGCCTCTTTTCTGTTTACATTTTACAGTGGATCATTCTAACAAAAGGTGGCATCTTGTCCACCAACATCAACTGTTTGTATTGCAGAAATGTACAGGTTAGATGTTTTCAAACATGTGAGAAAGCCAGTTTTTATGAGTGGTGCCTTATGTCAGTATCCAATACCTACAGTTATGGAATCTGTCAGTATCCTTAAGCTAACACATCATCATCATCATCATAGCATTGTTCCAGAAGGACAAAAAGATGCAGTTAATCACCTTTGGCCATTTCTGAAGAAACTGCAAGCTGAAATTTGCCTGAACTGACTGGGAAAGTTCAAGAACTATGTATTTCCAACATACAAATGGAATATTCTGCTACTGTTACTCTGTCTCAGGTTTATATTTTGCAGATTAACTGCCTCATTTGTAAAGACCACTTATTTACTTCTCTTGATCCTTGTGTCACTTTAGCATGTCTAGTCAATGAGCATTATAGAATATCACTTAAAAAATAGAAAACAAGGGAAATGCAGGAATGCATCTTCTGAATTAGTCAGTAAAGGTATGAGTGAAGTGAGTGAATGAACAACTGAGTGATATATTACACAAACAATAAACATATACTCCCATTTGAGTACGTAAAATAAGTCTGTGTTAAGAGACATTACCATGTTACATGGGAAAAATTCCATACATCATTACAGAGGACATAAAATGTTGTACTGAGAGAACTAATGATACTCTAACCGTCTGCAGGTACAGATGAAAATATATTCTCAACAGGACAAAAATATGAATTATATGTGATTATAGAAATATCTGGTACCTTTAATTAATCATAAAATATGAAAATGGACACAGCAAACATTTATAAGTAAAGTTTGCCTATTTTTGACATGCCATGAATTTTTCCAGTCTTGTAAGAGTGTGTCCAGAAGTAATACCTCTACAAAGACATCAGTTTTATAGCACATTGCAACATGATATTCTGTACAGTGTGATCCGTAATAATACATAATAAATACAAGGATCATGTTCTGCTCCTAGTACCAAGCCAAGAAGCTCCTATAAACATGTTTATTATGTGTAATTCAGGATCACCAAGTGTGTGTAGTTTAAACTTGCATAATACAATACATTCTTCACATAAGCACAGAGCAATAAAAGACACTCTTCCAGTATGTTAATTCTGCATAATGAAAGACCACTTCAACCATCATATCATGCAGAAGAGTAAAACTGTCACTCCAAAATATGTATCATGAAGCATGTTCAGGAATGAAACACATGACTGGATAAAGATTCAACATAAAAAATGGTGAATAACAAAAACACAAGTTTCTGGTGAATGGCAGTGACCAGGCCATACCATAAGACTTTCTGACAAATAGGTTGTTCCTACCATTTTTCTTTGTACGTGGGGTCCGGAGGTACTTACCATGACCATCATACTTACTGGAAAAGTTGCGGGTTGCAAGCATTGTGGTAAGGATCGCACCCTGCACATGAAACAAACAACAAACCAAATGTGAAGAAGGAAACATTGAAGAACATACTCTTTTGTGTATTTGTTCCACAAAGTGTATAAAACGAATGCATAATGGGGAAGGCATACATATCTGTCTGTCTGCATATTTCACCCCCAAAATTTATTAAAGGAAGTCACACTGCTTAATCTCTTGGCTATGGACTGTCCCTGGCCTTGAATAGTCACCTTACATACTCATCCATCTATAACTTGGCTAAATTTGAGGCCTTTATGCAAAAGCGCATGTATAAAGTCCACAAATACTAATCAATATTGTAAGTTAATTCAGTGTTACATTTCTACCTTTCATGAACCTTTGTTACAACATGATACCAAACTTCCACAACACAAAATGAATATGTTCTGGTGCCTGTGACATGGGAATGTCACAGCTAAAATGTGCTACACTTGGAATGAGAAAGATGGCACTTTCAATATGTCAAAGAGTTCCTCTTTGGACTAATACCAACAACATTGCATCATATGCAATGCATTAACACCTTATTGAGGAATGTCAAACCTTGCCCATCATTATTACTTCCAGTCTGACAACTACCCAGTACAAATTAATTTGTAAAAAAATAAAGAAAACATTTACCGGTATAGCAAAATAAAAAACTCATGCCGCCTGTTCTTTCCATAATTATATGGATTATTAGAAACATAAGAAAAATGTAAGGGCTAACCATATAACAAATGGCACAAAATCATATGTGACGGAAAACATAAATTAATGCTGGAAGGCTTCTGAACAGTTGACCCATATGGGAGAACTATCAACATTATACAGTGCCACTAGCCATATAAGTTTACAAACCTGTGTAACAAATATCAGGAGAGTGCAGGATTTGAAGACAATGGTAGATGTTCCAGATTTTGCCTTAAATACAGATCTTGATGGCCACCAATCATGATTTGTGGTTCTGTCACAATATACTTCTTACAACACTAGCATGAAAGTATCTGCAGTACATCAGCTGTGGTATGGAAATATTTATGACACTTCCAATGCAATGGTATAAGTGTTAGTATATTGTTTTGCCTCACCTTTCACTATCAGCCACCACAGACACACACACACACACACACACACACACACACGTTCCCTAATGAGTCGCCAATAATACATAAAATCCAATATTCTGAGGTAATGAATGTCTTTTGCAGAAGTAATTTGCAATATTTAAAATATCATAATATCAAGCATGAAATTCAACAGGGTGGAAGGGAACAAGTGAACATTGACACATCACTTGCTGTGTCAATGATATAATCTGATTACCATTACTGTGTCATTAGGTCCAGTGAAATTTCTTATTTTTTATGATCAACAATTATAACATTGTGGTATTAAACAAGTAAAAAAAACCACACAAATCATCACTAATTTGTAAGTTCTTATCATTCCCTTCAATGCAATTACAATATGTCCTCCCAGTTGTTCAACCAGAGCCTCCTTATTGTTTGCCTTCCTGTGCCCAGAATGTTGGTTTAAAAAAACATTTCCAAAATTAAAAGTAATCCTGTGTTAGTGAATTCAAAACACACTTACAAACGGAGATCTGTTTTTGCAACTTGAAACAGGAGCAATTAATGTGCCATTTTAAAAAAAAAAACATAGAGAAAATGGAATAATGCACACTAATTTATAACCACAAAACATGCTAAAAGTTGGATCTCAATATTTCATTTTCAAGAAAAGTGGTTTTAAAGACAAGCAGAGTGAATTTAGAAATACCATTTTGTAATAAGTTACCAAACCGGATGAGGAAATTGGGGGAGAAATTATTTAAAGGAAGAGAGACCCTACATACTACACCATACATTCTGCTCTGCAGTCAAATAATGTATCATTAATTAGTAGAATATGACATCCAGGAATGTTGGTCTCCATGTAAAACAATTTTCTTTTTATTGTTTTGTCAAAAATAAAATTCTGAATTAACCCTTATCCTGCTAACGTGGAGAACAGGGTGAATTCCTAATAATGCCAGCGAATGGCATGTGGGATTTAACTTGGTGTTTAAAGGGTTAATGTAATGTAGGATCCAGTACCTTAACTGACATGACCTATGTCAACAGGATGATGAAATGGATAAATAAACAATAACACTGGCATATAAATATTACACATACCTTCAGTTTACGCCTTGCATTGAACTTCTTCAAGCAGTCCACAGTTTCTTGCCTGTGAACAACAGATGCAACACGCTCCCTTTGCTGCAATAAAACAAACATAAACCGGTTAGTAACTTTTCATTCATAAGCATGGGAGAGTGAGATTTATCTCAGGACATTTAACAATCTACAGTAAAACTTTTGCAAAACATCATAATCACAACGGACATCCATATTTCTTTCCTCCGATTTCAGGAAGGGTTCTTTCAATGTGGATGCTTAATTCTACATCAACAAATAATGCAGAACGTATATTCAAAATATTTCTTTTATCTAAATACTGGACCATATTAATTCTAATGTGCACACTAAACTGTCACGCAGCAGTAAATATTTTCAGTTTTTTACACTTTACTCCACTAAAGCATTCTACGCTAATATGGTTTATTGCCAGACCTAATTTTTTACCAGTTTGCAAGAGAAATGACTGTTCTCCAACAAGCTGTGAGGAGAAAGGTACAGAACAAACAGAACAATAGACAACAAACATCAAAGCAGATTACACCCGTTTCCACATTTAAAAAAATATCTATTCACTATCAGGTAATTTTTCACCAGTCGTCAGTTTGTATTCAGGGACCAAAAAAAATTCCTGATCAAGGCAGGCTTATGATTAACCATGCTAAACTTCCGACAGATTCTGCTATACATGTATGAGCACTTATACTTCTACATAATGTATGAATGGCAAGCCACAGGTACTGGAATATCTACAAAATTCTTGTACGAGAAGAGTTACAGGCCCACTCTGTTCCTTAATATGACACAGAGGCAGCCAAAATCAAGTATATCTTATCAATTAACAATTATTAGTTGTTCAATTTATCAAGAAATTCTCTATCATTTATGGAACAAATAGCCACTATTCTGCTCACAACAGCTTGCCACTGGAGCATCTACTTAGCCAGATAAATCTGGTCCACATTCTGACAACCTATTTTTTTGTAAGGCATGTTTCAATGTTATTCTCCCACCTGCACCAGGTTTTCAAAGTGATCCCCTTCCTTCACATTTCAGCTACAATTCTGAATGACAGAAACACAGCATGAAAGCCCATAATACTATTTAAGTCAGGGAAAGTGTAAATTAACAAAGACATATACGTACGCAGATCCACGGGTGCTTCAAAGCTTCTGAAGCTGTAATTCTCTTTGAAGGGTTCACTGTTAACATCTGATTGATCAGGTTCTTTGCTTCTGGTGTTACTGTGTCCCATTCTGGTGAGGGATACTAGAAGCAAAAATATAAATACTGGAGCTTAAATCATATCTATTTCTGTGCATTAACATTATTTACATGCAGAGCACATGGTATAGACCACATTTCATAGATAGTCCTTGCAGATCAAAATAAATCTAAATGCATCCAGAACACATAACCAGGTCTCCTGTTTAGAACGTATTTTCTCATTAACTCACATCATATGCGCCCGCCTTTATTTGTGCATATAGTCGATGCTGATCCTCATCCCAAAAAGGAGGATAACCGACTAGTAATATGTATAATATCACTCCTGTAAAAAACAGACATACATATTATAACAATTTGATAGTTAAAAATAATTTGGAGCATCAGTATTTTCAGTGCATTACATTACCACCCGAACCGATGGTATGCATACAACTACTGAAAGCACAGTGGCTGTCAAGGGTCATTTCAGTTATTGACTGCTTATGTACAGTGTGAACAGTTTATTGTAATAAGACACAGCAAAAAAATGAAATGGCAGCCATTACTGCATGGCTTTTCAAACTTCAATACTTTATGCACGTCCTTTATATTCCCAGGCATTTTTATCATCCTCTTTTCAATTTCAAACGTCCATTTGTTTTCCATCCCACAAATCAGCTATCAAAATAAACATTAACAGACATAATTAACTGTCAATGTTAATTAGGCTGAAAATAAATTATCTTTCTGCACTCACAGTATATTAAGTTACATTATTACTAAATGTTATGTTTGTTACAATTTCAGTTAAGTGATTTTATTCTGTACTTAGGCAGTCGCGAACTATTAGCTTTCATTTGCTACATAAAGGAATTTATTTGTGAAATTGTATGCAATAACACGCGCTTCTTCAATGTATGAGTGTGTTGGGACCATCAGAACAAAATGCGTAAAAAAATGCGCCTCTTGGCTTCATTATGTCAGTGCGTCTAACCCCACATAACAGCTGCAGAACCACTGAGCGGATCTGCATAAAATTTCGAAATGGCAAGCATTGCCGAGATTTCAATAAAAATATTCGCGGGAATATAGCTTCAAGACATGCAGCATATTACTAAAATTTGCTGACGTGTTGCACTTTTGACTACAATCGGACAAAAATGACGGGCACTTACATGAATACCTGTACGTCTGTCTGTGCTCGCCTCGGTGGGAACTCGCCGAGTGGCTATCTATTGGATCGAAAAAGTTTGGAACAGAAGTTGTAGAAACGAGAGAGGCAATGTACGTATAACGTAACATTGGACGCGTTCATGCAACCACTGTTGCTGTGGAAAAGCAATAAGTATTACAAATTCTGACTGTGTGTTTATAGACTTAGGTATCCAATATGTAAAGCGCATGCGTCATGTTGTCATCCGTGGTCTGCCGGCTCTACCACATTTTTTTCCACATGTTGTCATCCGTGGTCTGCCGGCTCTACCACATCTTTTCCACATGTTGTCATCCGTGGTCTGCCGGCTCTACCACATTTTTTCCACATGTTGTCATCCGTGGTCTGCCGGCTCTACCACATTTTTTCCACATGTTGTCATCCGTGGTCTGCCGGATCTACCACATTTTTTTCCACATGTTGTCATCCGTGGTCTGCCGGCTCTACCACATTTTTTCCACATGTTGTCATCCGTGGTCTGCCGGATCTACCACATTTTTTCCA
>Ga0123354_10004958_pt1 | contig 19126 bp, 12 predicted proteins | sample TergutLab28metaG_2_FD_97872 | JGI IMG/M metagenome (GOLD analysis project Ga0123354, IMG submission 97872) | Labiotermes labralis P4 segment gut microbial communities from Petit-Saut dam, French Guiana - Lab288 P4 | ecosystem: Host-associated > Arthropoda: Insects > Digestive system > Gut ...
AAAGCCCCCCCCCCCCCGGTTTGGGCCCTTAAGGCCCCCTAAGGAGCCCCCCCCCGCCTTTTTTTATTGGGTTTCCCTCAGCCCCACGCCCCCCCCCCCCCCCCCCCCCAAGATTTAAGAGGTACGAAAGTGTCAAAGTTTCAAATTTCCATTATTTCAGGATGGGGCTGCGGTAGCGCAGTGGTTAAATTACTGCGCTACAAATCGGAAGGTCGTTGGTTCGATTCCAGTTGGTGTCATTGGAATTTTTCATTGACACATTCCTTCCGATCGCACTATGGCTCTGGGGTCAACTCAGGCTCTAACAGAAATGAGTACCAGGAGCATTTCCTGGGAGTAAAGGCGGCCGGTGCGTAAGGCTGACAACCTTACCACTGTCCTGTGCCATTGTCATGAAATTTGGGAATCTTAACTTTCTGGAACCCTCTGGGCCCCTCTCGGCCTGTAACGGGATTGCTTTACTTTTTTTTTTTTTACTATTTCAGGATTAAAGAAGCCCATTAATTTTGACACTGACGTGCTGCGACAATACCAGGCCCTTCTGTCCACCCGCAACACGCAAAGTCTCACTCTTTCTAAACGTCACTTAATTGTTTTCCGTCTACTAAGCCCTACCACTGGCCAGATGTCCAAATTATCTGCCATTCATACTCACTTGCCCAATACGACAATCTCTCTTAACACACCTACAACGGTTATAGGTTGCAGTTTCGCATTATTCGACTCCTATGCCAAGATTCGTCTTCTAGCAGCTAATAACTGCTAACTTCTGAAAGAAGACCGGAGCAATTTTGTTTTGGAAATTTCACGATTCACATTATAAATCACTTTACCAACAGTGGCAAAGTGACATAACACGGCTGCTCGTTTCCTGCCACCGGCTCTTTGACATGTCACTTCTGATCCTGGCACTGAAACGCACTTCCGTTAATACTGCAAGCGACACCAGGAAGCGGTAACTGCGGTCTTGCAGGATGAACGTGGTAACTGGCATTCCTACACGCGTTTCAAGAGTAAATGACCTTGAAAAAACGTACAATTAAGAAAACAGTGTATCCTGATCAAGATACGTTCAATTTAAGTAAGTTCAAAAATTATTATTGTATTAGACGAAAGCGTAAATGTTCTGATGTTTTGCTGACCCTGCATCTCAGTATAATCTTAGTAATTAACCAACTTAATGCACAAAATCTTGTTTTATAACATGTTTATTATATGCCTTTACATGTTTCGAGCACTATGTGCTCATCATCAGGAGGTCAAAATTATATTATACAGCATCTGGTATCGTCACACTCTGTAGAGTGTGACGATACCAGATGCTGTATAATATAATTTTGACCTCCTGATGATGAGCACATAGTGCTCGAAACATGTAAAGGCATATAATAAACATGTTATAAAACAAGATTTTATGTATTAATTTGGTTAATTACTAGGCGTAAATGTTCGTAAATTATAGTAAGAATTGCGGGTAACGAAAATATCGTACAAAGCCTGTCATGACCGAAGTAAACAACACAATTATGAAACAAGAATATAAACTGCCAGATAATCCAGTTTTTAACCCAACACACATTCATTTTATTATTCATCTCCCACCAAGACTTCGGTCATCTGAGCGGCCTAGTCCGGTCAGTATTTTTTATTGACATGTTGCATGCATTTCTCGAGTGAAGCCTCTCATTCTCCTTTGTCGGATAATCCTAATAATATCTTGCACATGGGCACAACTTATGACGCTCTTCATTATGTAGTTTTCTTTATCCCCTCTTCATTCCTCCCCTTAGTTCTAACGTCCACTTCAGTTTTATGTTCCCAGACACAGACTGCATTCTTCCAGGTTATGGCACTGTACAGTCTTCGTGGTAATACTAGGTGGCCATCCTCAGCTCTAACCTGAAGATGGATCATTCTTAGCCTTATTCGGACTAAACGAGACATGGGTTCGATCCCAGGCAAGTCCAAGTGGAATTTGTGGTGCACGAAGTGACACTGGGTTAGGTTTACCTCCGAGTACTTCGGTTTTCCCCTTCGATAATAATCCGCCAATGCTCCATATTCACATTTCCTTCACCCACGGGCGTAGCTGGGCGGGGGAGGGGAATGCAGCGGCCTCGGGCGGCAGAGTCCAAGGGGGCGGCAAAATGAGCATGAAAGATAATATTTTAGGTAAAAAAAACTGATTTTCTACTCTCAACAGGTTTTAAATTATTGTGCCAAAAAATGAGATTCAATAAACAATTGTGATTTTTTTTAAAAGTTTGTAATTTCTTTTAGGAAGGCTGTATTTTATTACTCACACCGGGCGCCCCCAAAAAAAACCTAGCTACGCCACTGCTTCCACCTGCCATCGACGCTCTTATAATCTCACCAATTAACAGAATCATTACGTAAAACACTCCTATCTTCCTCTTTTCCTCCGACGTGAAAAAAATCTCATTCCTTCAAACTGCGTAAGAGGCGCAGGTGTTCCTCTCCAAGCCGTGAAGGCATACAGGGGGAGCAGAGGCACAGCTCCACTCATTCTTAACCTCGGCTGTAATTGAAGACGAGTTTAGGCTTCACGCCTCTGCCGCTTTACCCACTGGGTGGGGGGATGGGTGGGCCCCACACCGGTGTGGAAGTTTTGGAGAAAATAAACATATCTTGTCCCTGCCGACAATCTAACCCCGGACCGTCCAGCACATAACGCAGTCTGTATATCCACTATTCTTTCTCCACCTTTCCTTCAAATTATGTTCTTTTTAACAGAGAAAACAAGTTTAAAATATCGCATAACGTGGAAAAAAGGACACCACAACAAACGAAGAAAACAACAACAAGCAAAGCTTAACTGTTAAAACAGAGAAGGCGTACACTTGCCATCAATTGACGGTAGGCATCATGAAGACCATATGATAACACGTGTGTAACTTTCTCCCTTTGTGCAACGTGTGGGAGTGGTGAAGCTACACGTGCGAGCTACAAATCGACAACAAGGACACAGCGACCTTCTCTCTGGGGGATTTGATGCACCACAACTCCCCTCGTCCCTCACGAGGAGCAAACAAGAAGACTGAGATTTTGGAGAGCGTTAACCATGAACTGGATAGCAGATACAAGCCACGGCTTGGGCTGTCTAATAATACTAACAGGCTTCTCAGGAGAAGCGTGTGGACTCGGGACACAGCGAGGGTCGTCGCGTGCTGTCTACAGTCGTGCCACTGTTTTTCGATTAACATTCGCGAGAAGCTTGATACATGAAACGCAAAACAAACTGGACTTTCAGCGGAATGTGAAAACTTTTAGATAGGAGTTATGTGGTTTGAGGTTTTTACAGCGTTGTTGATGAAGAAACGCCATGTTAATTGGTTGATGGACTGTCCCGAAATGAAGGCAGCATGTTTCGGTGGTAACTAATCACTAATCAGCACGGCGTCATATCCCAGAACACTGTAACCTCAAAGTCAAAGTTGCTTTCAAGAAAATGTCCAGAGCAGATTAAATTGTGAGAATGTTTACTAATATTCAGTTCGGAAAAGATTATTTCGTGTGCCCTATAATATGAGGGTGAGTCAAATGAAAACCTTAAATATGTCTTATCTCTTTTTGATGTTTTGCTGACCGTGCATCTCAGTATAATCTTAGCAATTGTCCAACTTAATGCACAAATTCTTGTTTTATAATAAGTTTATTATATTCCTGATGAATATAATAAACCTATAACATAAAACACAATCTTACCAGTTGACCAATTCAGGAATATAATAAACTTACTATAAAACAAGAATCTGTGCATTAAGTTGGTCAATTAATAAGATTACGTTTTATCTCGTAATTTATTGAACAGAAAAGGTACCCAATGACTTCATTTTTCTATGTAGTATCCTACTGCCAACTGCCGGCCACTCTTCAAGCCATGAGTATCGTTGTTGAAACTTACAAGACAATCAAGCTGTGGTTCGAATTTTTATCGGACTTTTAAGGTTTTCATTTGACTCTCCATCGTATAAAAACGTGGAGTTTAGGCAGTAATTCTACGTGCTATCTTGCATGGTTGCAACACTCTTTGTCTTTGTCTCACCGTAAGAGAAGTACCTAAAAGGGAACAGGTGACAAGAGAATGGGAATATAATACATACTGAGGAGTTTAGTTTCATAACTTGCATCTTTAACCTAATATTACTTGGGCCATCAACTGAATGAGCATGGAATGGGCGGGGCACGTAGCACTTACCACGAGACATACGCATTCTGACAAATCTTTACTGGGAAACCGTGCAGAAGACAGACTACTGGAAATATCTAGGAGCAGTTGGGAGGATAATATTAAAACACATAGAAATGGGATGTGGGAGTGAAAAGTGGATGCATTTGGCAACGGTGGCTTTTGTGATATAAATTTAGTATGTGCTTCTCACTCTATCCATTCGTTCTACATATCCTGGATTTTATCACCCCAATAATATATGATGAGACACACAAATCACGAACCAACTCAATGTGCAATATTACAGCAGGTTTGCACGATTTACTTCGGTCTCGCCAGGCAAACACCGAGGAAAGGGAACGCATCCATGTCATTCCATGTCCTATCCAGATCATCATGATAATTCTAGCATTCGACGCTATATAATCTAAGCCACTTATAGCTTCGACGTACAAATAAACAAGCATATCCATCCTTCTCTTTATTTCCGCTCCACAGGTGCAATGTTTGGCTAATGCGTTCAGAGATCAAATTTCGCACATGCGCAAAACAAAATTAAAACTATTCCAACAAATTTCTGCTCCACATTATGAACCTGATTTGTAGGTTATCACAGCTTATCCCATGTTGCCAATTATGTTATTTTCCCTTACATTTAGATCACACGATATTCCTCACAAAAAGGGCGATTTTTATCTGTACAGTCCTACAAAATAGTTAACTGCCACCCAATATATTTAAAGGGTTGAATACAAAGAAAACAATATATAATTTTTCTCGTCAAGTACAGTGTACCGGAAGTCTCGGTATTCAATTGTCGGCCCAGAGAGCTTCAGTACTGCGGCTTGAATTATTTTCTTCATTTTCTCCGTGCGAATTCTAGTGTAGTACCATATCAGATACACATACACACCGACAAATGCACTTATATATTATTAAATCACCGGTTTGTCAACACTATACGTGTTTATACTCCAACGTGTTTAACCCTTAAAGGGCCATCTTTAAGGAGTATAATTGATGCATTCGAAGCAGCGTGGGGCAACAAAATTAGTCACGAGTTGTAAACTACAACTTAGTATTTAGAGTGATATTGTGTTATTATTATGAACAAGATACAGAGTAGAGCAGTACTCTCGCTGGTTTCCATTCTCGCCTTTCCTATGTAGTTCATTATAATGTCTATTCTGCTACTATACTAAAATGTAAAGTGATCCCTTTACAGGCCCGGTGTGGCCCAGAAAGTTGGTAGAGGTATAGCTATACTCTTCCATGACCGCGGCACTAGAAGGGGGTGAGTGGTCAGCAGCACGCCCCGGCCGCACTTTACCCCCGGGAAAGATCCGGTACCCATTTTACAGGAGGCTGGGTGGGCCCCAGGGCCGGTTTGGACGGGCGGAAAATCTAGTCCACACCGGGATTCGATCCCGGACCGTCCAGCCCGCAGTCAGTCGCTATGCCGGCTGAGCTACCCGGCCCACTCTGCTACTACACTGCGCACTTGAAATCTGTTGTTAAACGAGCCAAGAATCACTTTCATAAGGAATTGTTGGAAAATTACGGTACGATTTAAACACGAGAAATTACATTATTTGCTAGTGTCAATGGAAGCATGAAATCAGACATTATTAAGATAAATTCCAAAATATATGGAACTAAATATTGAGGACCCAAGTGCTAGAGACGACGTCATGTTGACTGGTAACTTTCGTTGCTATGAGAACCTCAGACAACGCCACAAACTTCTTGTGCCGTGGTTTTTAAAATTTCAACAATTTTTGTTACGCAAGGTGCTTCGCGGATTGTCGAAACTTGACCTCCAGGAGTACAAAGATCATGTAGCCTAAACAGACTTCAAGGGAGACACTTAAAAAATAGCGTGGCTGTAATAGACTTGGAATTCTTCCGTGGAGGGCAGAAGAGACAAGAGAGACCAAGTAGGCCCCTGTGTACATCATCTCCACTGCTGTACGCTCGTCATCTTATCGACGCGTAATCTGTGCTGTTTTTGTGTCAGCAGTACAGATTGCAACTGTACAGTGTCTACATTTCACGGGACTCAATAGCTTTAATATTTGAGAAGTCTTCTTTCATTTCTTTTTATGTGATGGCTGAATACGACCAGGGTCCTTAGGTCAAACCTCGGATAATGTTACCATATATGAGACCCAAACTGGAAGTTGCTGTCCGGTAACCTGGTTTGAAACAAATTAATTTTGAGGCCAGGTTAGGGTTTTTTTATTACAGCGCGTTCCTCTTCATTTTGCAGTAATAACTGAGAAACAAAGACAGCTGGAAGTTCAAGTCTCCCACGTGTTTTTTTTTCGTGGGTGAGACTTGCATGATCGAAAGACACGATTTAACCTTAAAAGTATTAAAAAAAAAAATTTTAATAAAAACCTATGTCTTCCCCTGCGCGGGGGCCCAACCCCATTTGACAAAAACGCCCCCCCCCCCCCCGGCAGATTCAGCTTAAAAGTAATGAACTAATCACAGAATTCAGTTTGAAAATTTATGCTCGCGAAATGCCGTCTATCATTTACATATAACGGAAGCCAAACGCCTGGAGGGTTATTCAGTCCATGAGTTACTGTCTGTGGTCTTGTTTTAAAGGGCATTCTGGAGCCACTTTGTTGAAATTCTGTACGTACTGATTGTATTTTTTACCAACTTGATGCACAAATTCTTTATTTTAATACATTTATTACATTCCTCTACATGTTTCGAGCACTACTATGCTCATCTTCAGGAGGACAATTGTATTAAAACAGCATCTGGTATCGTCACTCTCTTTGGATGACTGTTCAGTACACAGGTTACGAGAGGAGGACTCTCGTAACCTGTGTACTGAGCAGTCACCTAAAGAGTGACGATACCAGATGCTGTGTTAATACAACTGTCTTCCTGAAGATGAGCACAGTAGTGCTCGAAACATGTAGAGGAATGTAATAGATGTATTCAAATAAAGAATTTGTGCATCAAGTTGGTAAAAAAAGACTATCATTATATGAGGATGCACGGTCAACAAAACGTAAAAATCTGTACGTATTGTTATCTTCAACCAATCAGTCAACTCACACAGACTGCTTATCGGTCACTGCTTGTTATTTCAACAGGTTAATTCACCTTCAACGTTAACCAGTGTGCCCGAGCATCAAGCAACTACAGCCACTAAATAATTAAGCGACTCCGCTAATTAAGTTATCCTGGCTAAAGAAACAGTGTTACTGGTTTTCCAAGCAACCTTCTCCGTGGCACAGAGGTTCCACAGCGGCATGGTCTAGCTGTCCCCTATAAATAATCCCAAAGAAATATAGCGTTTTTCTTCCCCTCCCCCCGTCGTCTAGCGAATTCCTGACGTAAACTCGCGGCTACAGCGTGATTTGAATAGGATTATAAATCGTTTCGTTTTGGCTAATTTTATAATTGTAAAACAGAGATGAATTAGACATAAAATATACACTAAACAGTAAGGTCCGGTAATTTTGTTTACAGATAATCTATAGTGTTTTAAGAAATGTCTTGCAAAAACAATTTACTCTCTCTACCTTCGAGTACTTTTGTTGCAATACAATGCACTTATTTTCTCTTCTCTCGATTACTCTAATTCTTCATCTTAACCACTCATATGTATATGTACATATACATATGTACATATACGTACTTCGCATTTTCGTATGCAGTTTTTGAATGTGTTGCGTATTATTTCCCTAAACACTTTCCTTTTGTAATAGAATTCAGAGTTCTTCTGAGAGACAGGAAGTGACGTTTTGTGTGTAGCTTAGGATGTCAAGACTAAATACGGTTAACCATGAAGAATTAGTGTTATTTATTAATAATGACCACGTACCAATACTCTCTTACCTTTACGACAGCGCTTCCACCCGTTGGTATCCCGCAGCAAAATCGGCGAATTCACAAAAGTGCAACCTCTGGCACTGCCCAATTAAACGCAGACCACAACACTCAACAAACCAACCCCGCAGCTGGACAGCTAAAGGCGACCGACACGCCCCATGCTTCTACAAATACTGCCTCCTCCTGCACAATACAGAAACAACCCCTCCAGCCCAAGTTACAACTCTGTGCTCTTCTAATCTACCACAATCTTTGTCAATCATAGCGTATAAACCTGTGCAGTCCCTGGATTAATGACAGCCTCGTACTGTCTTAGAATTGACGCGTTCTGCAGTAATCGCAACCTTGAACAGGTATGAGAAAAAACCCTCCAAAATGTATGAGAGGAACACCCTCCAAAGTTTTGAAGGTATAAGTCACTGTACGTCCCTACAAGTGAACCAATGTTAACAGTTGGCAGCATCTATGAGAAACGGCCAGAAAATAAGTTTACCACGCACATATCGAGTCATTTATTAACTAGGACAGTTCGGATTTAATTGTACTACTAGCCCAATCTTTTTCCACACAGCTCTCGCTAAAAATGAGGGTATTTCTCATATCGTGGAACAAGCTGTTTTATTCCCTGTTGTTAGAAGTCAGTGCCCTCTTATCAGCCTTTGTCAAGAGTGTCTGCACTCCTCGACCAACTGTAAATTCGTAGGCACCATGACTTTGTCACCTCTCGAAAGAGACGATAAGCACTCAGCGACAAAACCGTCTTATATAATCAGTGTCGGTTCTTTAGTTACGTTATATGCCATGTAAATTTATTTTCTGACCCACTCTTGTAGTTCAGGTGCCAACGGATCTCAAAACAGCCTGTTCATTGCCAACACCATTTCAGTCTCATTTCGGACTACGAGAAGCGTCCTCCAACTCTTTTATTTGGTGTATCTTCTACACACTTCGAAAACAATAAATATATAATTGCTGGAAATAAAGCTTTAAAGTTGTTCTTCCGAGTAATTGCTATGCAATGAACACGTGTGGAGGGGTTTAGGTCTACAGCTCCTTGCACTCCTACCCATGTACTTGAAAGAAGTAATTGGTCAACGTCTTCGTTAACACGGCCCCTTTACCACCGGGTAAGAAACACGCGGTCCTCAAAGCATTAGTAAGCTGACTGGGTCCTGCAGCCAGCCAGCACACTGCGGTCAAGGAAAAATGTTTGCCTCTGGTTGGCTTAGAACATCAACACATCTACAGTTCTGTCCATTGCGTAGTTACCGTATCTGATGTAATACGCTACGAAGCTATCGTCACTTTACAGATTTTTTACACGCTCACGGTTAATTCACGATCTGGTCACACATCCAGTGAATGATGACCAGTTCTCCTCGTGCACGTAATATAATACATTCCCCCCAGACCATGCAGATTCCGATGCCCCGTTGACTATACACGTTGTCCCGTAAGAGCATACGATGTGGTGCTGGAATGAGTTATCTTTGTATAACTAGGGTCTACTGTAGCAGCCATATCGATGTCCCGGAACTGCCTGAAATGTGTGTGCAATTTGCAATGTAGCAACTACGTTACAATCAGGGCTCTGGGAAAACGCAAAATCAATTTTAATGTTGGCAATGCACTTTAACAAAAACGGAAATGAAAATCATGAGCCATTTTTCTTCTTTCAGACGCTGGGCCAATAATAATGCAAATTTATAACTGAAACCGTTTAAACCAGTTCAGAAATTAGTATATATTATTCCTGCTGCGTCTCCAGATTATTATTTTTGTTACAAAACAACTTTATCCCTTTTGATATGAAACTAGGGACACAGAGTGAAGACTCTGCTATATGGACTAAGCTATCATGTGCAGTTTCCAGAACTTGTTCATTTCCAACACAATGCAGGAACAAAGCAGTGCTACAGATGTATGGGTTCTGATTCGAAGCCATATTTTGACAGTAAGTTCTCTGGTTACTTACAGAATTAGGTGCTTTAATTCACATTGTCTTTATGAGGTAGAGGTCATTACAAGGGTAGAGTGGGATTTACAGGGCTATTAAAAGATGATACTGAAGATAACAGGAAGGCTAAGAGAACATTCCGAGGCTTCAATATGTAAATGAGAAAAGAGATCTGTATTTCACCAGACAAAGTTTATTCTGACGACCTCAACAAACTCCCAAGCTTACAAAATTACATACAAGCACACACCATAATTTTCATGGCGAAATCCTTCGTGAGGTAATGATGCAGTTGTACCAACATCACCACCACTTGAGAATTTCCTCCACTTCCACTGGGACTGTAAAATGACACTACATAACCAGAAAGATGAAGAAGTAGAAGATAATTAGTCTTAAACTACATTGCTACGAATTGTATGCACCATCCTGTCCAAGCACCCATTACAAAATGTGAAACAGAGGATCAAAGTCCTGGGTCCGTACACATGACAGGCAACTTGTTCAGCGATGGAAAAGAAAGGCAAAGTGGGGTTCTGAAGGAAACACTCATTGAAATCTAAATGGGATATTCAGATGGTTTTAAAAATTTTTCAATTCTTTCAGCTAACTACAGCAATGCAATGAACCGATTCACACAGCTATACCACACCGCAAAAAAATATTTGGTTGCGGGTTTAATACAAACAACATCAATATCTTGTTTCCTGCTGATTGAGGGTGCGCAGAACAACCTGGTCTTCTTACTAAGAGCGAGCAAAAGATCAAGGAAAAAAAAAAAAAAAAAAAATAAAGGAAGAAAAAAGAATCTGATTTTTTAATATTTTTTTTTTGTAAATTCTTATCAGTATATATAGGACAATGTAACACACAGTAAAAAGGCTACTTTGAAAATGGGGTGGGCTACATTTACTGGCCTACCTTTAATAAAATTTCACATCACGGACCAATAAGACAATCAGAAAAATCTTCCAAAATAACAGGAAGATTTTGCAGATACAAAACAAAGTGGGCAGATTGCTCCTTTAATAATGATATAATGTATATATGCGTGCGTGTATATATAGTTTTTTTTTTTCAGATGCTGTGCACTTCCCTCAGTCTCATTTCCCTCAAACATCTGAGGTTTTGCAACATCCTTATCCTTAACTAACTCCTCACTATAATATGCAACTGTGTAATACAGTGAAACAATGAATGAACAATGAAAATAAGAAACGTTTCTTTTTACAAATGGAACGAGAGAGATATACAATAACATTTTTACTTTACACAAAAAAATGCACTGCCCTACAAAGGAATATATCACATGTAATATAAGGATTGGTTCATGATGCCATTTTATAAATAGCCATTTAATGATTCTCGTCATTTTCTTGTTATTAAAAAAACTGCAAACAAGGGATCTTGGATTTTTCTGGGAAAAGTGCCTCAGCTATTAACAATTAACTTATTAACTGTGTAATTATTACACTATGAAACTGTTCTGATAATGCTGATGCTGATGCATCCAGCTCCTGCAAAGCTAACAAACAATACCAGCAGAAGAAAACAAAAACACCAGCCTAACCTAACCTTTGGTCCAATATATACAAAGCTCAGAAACTTGCCATCCACCACACCCTCCAACTATAAATCTCTACCTACCACCAACCTGCCCAACCAAGGCCTATCATCCCAGAAATATCCACTAATCCCTGAGCTGTAATGGCGGGAATTTCAACTCTGTAGACATGAGTCTTGTACAAAGATGACAAGAAGAGTGAGAGTTTTCTTCATACTAATATGTCTCGCCCTACAATGGCTCCTACAAGGTACTACAACATCAGTTTATAACATTCTCTACGGGACTGACACTAAATAATAGTAATAATAATAAACTCACACAACAACACATAGAATTAATAATTATTAATTAAATAATAAATTATTTGGTTTGTAATACAGTTAAAGTGGCACCATCAGTTTAACTGGCTTTTTACCAGAACAAGATCATTATGTATTAATGATGTGCTTCTGGTGGTCTCAATTTCCCTTGCACTGCATCTGCTCAGTTTGTTCATACCACTTTCCACTGACAGTTCTGTGATCTTGGCACAGTGCAGACTGCAGGAACAGAGAACTTCATTTTTACAGTTCACACCTTGGTATGTTTGAACCACTGTCGTCACAGTACGTTCAGGGTTTGGCTTTGTACTATCACACAGTCGGTGGTGATGAGTCTGTTGCACTGTTTCAACAGTCCATCAGTCGTCCATTGGGCATGTCAGCTCAATCGCTTAAGCTTCCAGCGACACGATCTTATGAGTCACTGTTGTTGCAGGTGATGCCATTGGATGAGGAGAAGGTGATGGGGACTTTTTCGACAGGTTGAGTGGTTGTTGGGAATCTGCAATGTCCACTTGGAGTTCCATCATTTTCGGCGATGAAATGACTAACTGGGTTGCACCAGTGGATGAAGGAGAGGGAGGGCAGGACGTTGTTGCAGGTGGCGTTTTCCGGTGAGGCACAGGGAGGGGCGAAGGCGATGCGGATGACGATGATGATGATGCATGATGTGGTGATAATGCACTGCCAGGATGGAAACAGATTCTTGAAAACTCGTTTTGTTGCAGCTCGGCATGATGGACAGGTGAGCTAACATTGGAGCTGTTCTGCAACAGAACATATGTTTGTGGGGGAGCGGCATTCCGTCCTGTAGTTGTGGTAATGACACTGGCACCATTGCTGAAGCCCGATGAGGCCTGCCACCGCCCTACCACTTGCTGTGGCTGCTGCTGTTGAGGAATGTAATGGTAGCCAGAGCCAGGTGCTGAGCCAGCACAGACAAGGAGGTTCCCACTGTTTAATTTGTAACCTGGTGCGGTTGTGGTGGATGCTGTCCCTGCTGTAGGAGATACTGCCGACTGGGTGAACTCAATGGTCACAGGATTTGGACTATCTGCACGCATAATGTAGTTGTGAATGATGTCAGTGCGTTTCATTTGTTCTGCAGTCATTCGAGGACTTTCCATTAACGATTTGGCGAGAGTTGAATGTGTGCTAGACAGCAATGATGCTGCTGCTGCTGATGATGAAGATAATGACTGCTGTGTGTTTGCTGTTAAGTGCAGGTGAAGTTGGGGGGAGGAGTGATGTTGTGGTTGGACTGGATGGGATGGTGGTGGAGGCGATACTTGAACTATCATTGGTTCAGCTTCAGCAGAGTCCTTGTTACGACATGCACGAAACTTCTTGTGTGGTTTGTAAGCCTCATCCATGAGAGAATTAGTGTCATAAAGAGGTGGTGCTTGGAGTACACGTTTCAACACTGGCATATCATCAATATGGCTGCTTCCAGAACTCCCACTGTGATGCTTATCATCATCTTTGTCCTCCAGTGATGACCTTGGACTTGAACAGACAGAAGTGGGTGCACTGCCAGTACTTCCTCCACCATTAGTAAGTTTGTCCAACTTCTCAGTCCCTGATTCAATACCAGAATCGCTAGGAGAATCAAGTTTCCGCTGGAATCTGTGATGATGATGTTGTATTAAAGGCTGGCGAGTAGGAGGTCCATTTACAGCGGTGATTGTCAAGCCATGGTGAGAATGGTGAGGGAGCCCCATCATGTCATCATCACCTGATGTTGATCCCGAGTTAGCACGATGGCGATGAGGACAGATGCCACCAGCCAAAGTGGCTGCAAGAAGTGGTGCACTGGATGCCTGGTGGCTCATATGGTGATGGCTAGATTGGTACTCTGTCAGGGATGCTACTTCACCAGAGCACACCGACTCTGTGCTGGAAACTGAGCCAAGGGGACTCTTCACTGCTTCATCCATTGTGACATCAGATGATGATGACCATGATAAGGAACCAGCAGGACTCTTACTGTTACTCTCTTCCTCTGCTGGTCCTCCCCACAGATGCTGTTGCTGCTGCTGCTGCAGTTGCTGCTGCTGCTCTGTCATCTTGAAGGCCAGCAGCTTCTCTGAATGCAGTGTGTTGAGTGTCCTCAGGTCGGGAATTTTCTTCATAAGCTCGTGACAGATGTTGGCATGGCCTGGATGGTTCTGACTGACCACCAATTGCATGGCAGCTTTCAGTTTGCCTTGCATCCGTTCAATAAGTTCCGTGTTGCGCAATCCAGGACGGTCTGGGGCAATAACCACCACTGAACAGAAAAGTCCCACTTCAGCATCTGAGAGTCTTAAAGAGTTCAGCCGCTCAGCGAAGTCGAACATTGAATCCATGAGGAATCTCGCATTTGAACTGTTATGGATGGCCTCTCGCTTGAGCACCTGCCCATCCAGGCAGATCATGCTGTTTGTCTGCAAAAAATAATGGAACTCAGTAATCTGATTGCAATGCAACGCTTTCATACTTGCTTTTTAGCTAAGCATAATCTGTGGACTACAATCTGCACACCAAGTACTCACCTGAGCATCAAACAAGCAGGCAAGGCGCACCAGGAGGACCTCAAATACGCCAGCTTTAAGCAGTGTGACTTGGTCGTCCTGCGGCAGAAGCGCAAAACCAGGAATGCGCTTTGCGAATTCCACAACACCTCGGATGGCTGGCGAGAATCGCTTTGAGAAATCTTGTAGTAGCTCCTGTTGGCCTGTCAGGGGCTGCGGATTTGGGTTTAATGGGCACGCCTGCAACAATACAGCAGAAATACCCATGTGTTAGATCACACACAACCCAAATGTTTTACAGAATACGATAAGCAATCACAATTTCTACCTCACATGCTGATCTGATAGGGACTTTCCTGCCACTTTCACCGACTTGTGTGTCCCCCGGAGGTTCACAATAAAGCAGAAATTAAGGACACTGAGAAGCGACATTCAAGTGTCGCAGTTTGTCATTACGAACTGCACTACAGCCGTTTACCACTCGTATAAAACATTGAAAATGAAAATCTCCCTGCAACATGTCTTTTAAAGACTAGTGTTATCTGCAGCACAATGAACAAACTTTTACACGGCGAGTGTTCGGACACATCTCTCAAGAGCTGTGGGAGCATTCCCCTCCCTGCCAACCAGCCGCAGCCATTGAGCTGGGTTGGTCTCCAACGTCTAGACAACTTTATTATGGAGGGAGACGATATATTTCAGTCTGCTATACAACAGAAGCAGCTGGAGGGAACAAGCAGCGGTCATGTGCGGGGTTGCGCATTCCTATCCACCCTGCCGTAACTCGAGCCGCGTTGACGTCACGGGAGGAGTGAGACAGATCTAATGACTAAACCGGGCAGAGGATGTGACCTTTGCCTGTCCGGCCTACAGCTCTGTGCCAGCTTACGGCGCGAGCCAAGGTTATCTTACCTCAACAGTCCACCGGGATCAATAAGCCTCCCTACATGTGCATGCGATAAAGCAGCAAGTTTCACAGAGTTTAAGGTCACACCATTTTTATTTTAAGACACAACTTCCTAGAAAAAGTGCAAGGTCCGTCTCCTAACTCGCGGAATAATTACATTATCACAGTTTGGTTACAAAGTATACAGCTGTCATGAGTAAGGGACAAAACATAATCGGATGTGCAGTGACCATGTTCGTTTCTTAAACGTTGCCACTCGACATTTACCCTCATTTATTCATTCATTCATTCACCAATGACGCTTTTTGTACAGGGCTTTCGTTGCATGAAGATGGGTATGCTGAGTCGGCTGTATTGCCTGCAGCGTCAGTTGAGACCATCGTATTGTTTAATATTACAAAAACTGCATCTTAACGTACGATCCATTATTTTACGAGAACAACGGGCGGCCTCACCTTATTACTGCGTGCAATTTACTGATACATTCAATGTGGCAACCTCGATACGACGGAGCAAATCAATTCAAGGTCCTTAGCCCCTACCATCTCTTGGACCGAGATCAACAATGAGAAAGAAAGAGCAGTCAAGCTGGCAGGCAAGTCACACTTCTTTCTGAAACACGCCAAAATTTCAACACCCGCAGCCTATACTAAGTTTGGTATCCTGAAATTCGCATGACTTGCAAAACTGAGGCATAGTAGTGCGTCTACGTGAGGTGTAAAAGTGAAATGACCCCACAAAGAGATGAGACTCCCTTCAACACTGCTCTTCTAACCGGCATGACAATTTTATTTCGTCCGACGATGCCCTACCAGAAATACGAAACGTGCGCACCGTGCACAACCGTTGCTGCGTTCAGTACAGTGCAGCGCTATAAGCAATCACACTTGCAGTTGGCAATGACTGTCGCGTCGTATGCCTTTGCCGCGTGTCATATTTACACTTTATACCGATGACGCAGGGCATTTTACCATTATATTAACCTTGGAAACGAAACCCGCTGATAAAAAAAAACAGAGGGAGAAAAAAAGACAGAGACACCTAGTTTCACTGTCTCTATCTCGAGCTGCAACCTTGAATGTTTCCGCTTGTCCGCAGTATCTCGCAAGGTCAGCCGGTCTGGATATACTGTAATAGTTGTGCCTTTGTTCTGACCCCTAATAGCTCGCTGCATGCTCATGCCTTGTTCGTTACCATCCCCGGTGGTGTAACCACCCCACTTCCTTCCGCCAACTCTCCACATCCGCAACGCCGAGACAACTACAGCAGTGTCAACAAAGTCGACGATCTTTACCCTCATTTGCCCCTCTCCCCTCCCCCTACCTCACGAATATACGCAACATCGCTCAATAATTTCGGCGCATAATGGACATCAATTTGATATTCTGCACGGAATACAGCAGTGACCCCTCGCAGGTTGCCATACTTGTATTTCAAAGCTAAAGGGCCGCGAGCATCCATTTTAGTATTATAACCCCATACAAGCCTAAGTATCCGACGTATTCCCTTCAGGTTTTCGGGCTACGGTTTTGTACATCATTCCAGTCACTCCCACGCGCTCCACGTCTCACCCAACATGTTTAGCCCTCCTCGGTATCGTGAATCTGTTACGACACAGACTGGCTCCTAACATTGCAGGTCCCAAGCCATGTTACCCTCTCCCTCTTGGCACCAAACATTACTTGCAACGTTAATAAAAATCCAACTAGATGCAACAGTATGCAGATATTTATTTACTGCAAAATCACTCTGCATGTTTCGGGTATCACAGCACCCACATCGGGCCACGTTGGAGTGAAGTAGCTGTACCAGTATTATGACCTGTACCGGAGGTTGCGGTTACAGTTTTTAGTACTCCTGATGATGGGTGCTGTGACACCCGAAACAAGTAGAGTGACTTTACAGTAAATAAATATCTGCATACTTTTGCATCTGGTTGGATTTTCATTAACATTGAATTATGATGCACGGAACCATGGGCTTGAAAAAAAAATTACTTGCAACGTCCTCTTTCTTCTCCGACTAAATTACAATTAAGTTGGTTCTGCTTCAAGCATACCTGAAGTTCATGTTTTCAATACATCGTGTGAGACTCGCAAGTTGTGCACGCATTAAGTCTAGTTATTTTATAAAATGGAATCACTAGGCTGCTCAGAAACGCCCGGCACCATTTACCAATCGACTGGGGTTGAACCCCTCAAATTTCGCATCCAATGGATAGTTGAAAGATTGTGCACACTACGCATGATTCGGTGTAGTTATTGCACGAAAAACGAAAAGAGACCAACTTATGGCCTTGGGATAGTCCATGCACATCTCCAAATGCTGTCCGACCTTGCGCCACTTACTCCCCCCCCCCCTCGCGCAAATGCTACCGACGCCATCCATCCCGACGATTTATTTGGCTATGTCTACTTAAGCGTGATAATATTTATTTTCTACAAACAACTTGAGATGACAAAAAATACGCGCTACAGCAGGTAGTTGGTTGCTTTGCTACGGGCATTAAAGATAATGTTCGGTGTAAATATCCTCAAGGTCACTCAACGGCCACAATGTCGTTTCCGCAAGTGTGTTTTCCCCACCAAGGTTTTGCGACTCCCGAGCTACGGCTCTCTGGCTAGGACAAGAACACGACCGGACGGTACAGTTCTTAAAGCACTTACGGTTCATTAATGTATACACGCAGCCTTACGTAAGGTTTAAATATCGACGCACACAACAAACACACGGGCATAAGGAATTTCAGGCGACTCGTGACAAGGCGATGCCGCCCTCTAAAATTCGACCGGTACTGAACTACAGCCACGGGGTGGGAAATACATTTTTGGGGGTGAAAATGGTTTCATTTCTCATAACTCAAAAGCACATTTCACGCAATAAATATACAAAAACAAATCGCATATATACTGCATATCACGAAGCCAAATCTACTGAAGGAACCCAATAATCCGGACAACAAGTCGTAGCTATATAAAACATTTCTCCTGGCAAACAAATCAAGCACTCTACACAATTACAATATTATGGAATGAGTTTCGCAGCAAAATCTTTTGTGAAATTGTGGCAAATTAGAGTAGAAGTAAACCTAACCCTATACAGGCCTCGACAGGCACTGAGGCTCCCAGGATTTCAGATCAGAACATTAAGGTGACAAGGTTGACAGCCTAACGCACCGGCCACCTATACCCCCGAATTATCCCCGGTACTCATTTTTGTTAAGAGACAGTGCTGCCATACATTTACGAACAGCTGCAGATTAAATATCACGTCAACTCGACGACATGGCTCTACAGTGTGACAATGCTCCCTCCATACCAGCATATTTCTGTACAAAGAAGCGTTTTGCGGACTTGGAAACACATTCACATACATCTACCAGACAAGAAGCGCACAAATAGGGCACCACCGGATTAGGGGCACAGAAGAGCATCACAACACTAAAGGAAGGCCATGAACTCGCTAACTTAAAACATGGCACAATACCTGACTGAGCGATGAAACAAAATATTTGGTGGGTGCCTTAACTGGATGTCGTGTTGGGTTTAACGGTCTACCATGAACCTTCGTCTGTTCAACACCAGTGCAAAAAATTCTCATGCTGAAATGTGCTATTAGAGAAAACGGCGCGACCGATCACAAAGACTTAAAACGGCTGTCACACAGGTATACCAACACTGCCACTTCAGCAACAAAAAATGCTGAAGCCACAAGACCCACCGTTGTTCTGCTGCATTTTTTGGGTGCGTGGGGGGGGGGGGTTTTCCAACAAACACGCTGGGCTTCACTTCTGCCCTTCCCGGGGGGGGGGG
>Ga0123354_10004959_pt1 | contig 19125 bp, 12 predicted proteins | sample TergutLab28metaG_2_FD_97872 | JGI IMG/M metagenome (GOLD analysis project Ga0123354, IMG submission 97872) | Labiotermes labralis P4 segment gut microbial communities from Petit-Saut dam, French Guiana - Lab288 P4 | ecosystem: Host-associated > Arthropoda: Insects > Digestive system > Gut ...
CTGGCCATTATCTCCGTAACCGTTCAACTTTGGATATAGGTGTTTTGGGTTATATCGGTATACTTTAACATAAGGAACACTCTCCCGAAGTCTGGCACATTCCTCCTGGGACACCCTGTAGACTCACGGAAGCTGAGGAATGGATAAAATTTGGACTGAAAAAAAAGTTTACACACGCCCCGCCGTTGCTGAGACAATGTATATGTATAAATACATAGGAATCTTGTAAGAAATGTTAATTTAAATAAATACATAAAAACCTACATTGAAAGAAACATTTAATTAACGTAGCTGTCGGTTTCTAAGATTGTATCGCTTTGGTAATAAATGAATGAATGAATGAAAGACAAGTACCGAGCTTCGGTGGAATTGTCTGCATTATATCGGATATCAAAGTTTCAGGGTCCCGATACCCTCTACCCGTTACAGTTGCTTTTCATAAAACCAGGAATGCGAAAATCCACCCCATTGTCGTTGATTGCATGTTCTAAGAGCATTATGAAGAATATGGAGTATTGTATCCAAAATAATTAACAGCAGTGCTCTTTACGTATCTTGGGTATACTTCTAAATTTCATTTGCCACCTCTCACAAGGGTCTGATAAGGAAAAAGTGGAACCGTTGTTGTGATCAGTTTCTGGAATCTGTAGCATGGTGTTTCACAAAGCGAGGAGACTTGATGCGTCGCATTGCGAAATTCAGAATATAAAAATCGATTAGTGCCGTTTAATTTCACTTGTAAATGTACCTCTATGCACACAAGTCGATGAAATGTAATACTAGCACATTTACAAAGTGACAAACTGTGGATCGTCAGGCGGAAGAATTCTGAAAAGCCGCGTCGCGAACAACATTACGGGAATCACTGATCTAGAGAGTTGCGTGGGGTGCTTCATGTATCGTGTTTCTATACAAGAAAAGGGAGCTAAGATTTTTGTTTGTTTGTTTACAAGTTCATTCGTTTCTTTGAGGCACGTAACGTTATGGTACGTACTAACACCTTAACTTTCAGTACGGAAAATTACAAGCATTGTCATGTTTAATACTTCATGCAGACTTTATAGGTTTATAATGCATTACACTTGCTGTATACCGCAACGTACGTGACCATTTGGAACAGTTAATGATTAATGATGAAAGATATACAACAGAAAACTGAACTGAGATTTTACGTGGTTGCGATGTTATTCCTTATATTCCACGAAGCAATTGAACGTAAAAGGAGAAGCATATGCTTTTGAAATCTCTGGTTACTTATGTGAGGACGCTACAAATAATAATGATCTCGGCGTCGTTGTAGAATTTTACACGGCCACTATGCTATTATTTTAACGTGCGAAGTCAAACTGTACAGAGATGTGGGTAGCATCCAACCACATTACGTTCATACCATACTTCTTGAATATCGGTCAGTTGGTCAGAGACTATAAATGTCATCATTTAAAAAAAAACAGACGGACAAGCGCCAGGACTGGAAATGGTTGTGGACACGGACAGATGCAGTTTAGCAGTCTGCTTTCGTGCCCAAAAAGGAAGAGAATAGGTTTATGAGGTCACCATACGTGTGTGTGTGTGTCCCAATTTCAAGTTTTGAACTATGTGACAGATTCTTAGAAAACTTGGTGTGAATGTTACGTCACTTATGGCAATCCAAGTGCATACAATCAGCAATAACAACATGCCGGACCGGCGAACTTGTGAGACCGGAAGCCACAGTAGCGTCACTTAGTGTTCTTAAATTGTGTATGGTATTATATATGGAGGAAATACGGCCCTTCATTTAAGATAGATTATTGCATACTGGTAATGACGCCATTTAGTCTGCAGAAATCTTTCTTTGGGAAGTATTTCTGTAAATGTAAAATAACGACTTGGCCGCCATACCATTGGACAGAATAAAGTGAAATTTTGTACCTGGATGTTTCGTAAGTTTGCCCACGCTCTCTCTACGAAATACTGTTTGCAAGCAGACAATTTACAAATACGTGGCATGCGACGATGCGAAACTTGGAGCTAAAATGCAACAGATATGAGATAGACAGAAACTATAGGCCAACTTCATATTTCTTTGGGAGGCTGAAAGGAAACAGCTGTAGTAACAAAAACAGACATGTCGAATTATAAATTGTGCAGAGTAAAGTAGGCCTTACCACTTGAATTCGGAACTGCCTTTTAACTTAGCCCTTTCCAGTGATTTAGCTGCCAGAGCTGTCGCCCCACCGACAGTACAGACAAGAATTGGTGCAAATCCATTATAATAGCCCTAATTTCCTTTACAATATGTGTTCATCGTACTCCTGGGTTGTATACGGACGTAGAGCGCGTAAGTTCACAAAAGGCATTTCCATGCCCGAGAGGTAGGTCATTGTATAATAAGCCTGCATATTCTTAGAAACTAAAAGAAGCCAAAAGTGAAACTCCGGCAAAAGTTATGAGGGTACGAATTAAAACTTACAGACGATCTGTTCAAAGGCTTGCTTATGCGGTGGTGGTTGATGTTTGTCACGTTCTAGGACATCTTGTGGGACAGCCGACTAACTTTAGATTTTCAGCTGTACATAAATATTTCCTGTATCCGTGAGTGTGGGTCCCGTTTGTTCCAGGGAGACAGGGACTACATTGGATTTGCGACACTGCCGGAACAGGTCCACCGGAAGTCGGTGAAGCGAGGCTTCGACTTTACTCTCATGGTTGTCGGCGAGTCAGGCCTTGGAAAGTCGACACTAGTCAACAGCTTGTTCCTTAGCGACTTGTACAAAGATCGACGGATACCTGAAGCTATCGGTGAGTGATGGCTAAATTCATGACACCACTTTTCCTAATATAGCGTCTGTCTGAACATAAGCACCGTGCTTCGTTTAAAATGTACAATAAATCCTGTGCATACAAAAACTTCGTCGCATTTGATGGTTTGGACAAGGGCACAGGGTTCACCAGCGTGGAGCAGGGGACAGGCATTTACCAGGTGTTTGAATACCGACAGCGGAAGGTGCATTTTTGGCTAATGCACTCTTATTTATTTCTTACTGCCTTCACGTTTGTAACTGATACCAGACATATTAGCATTTATACGAAACGACTGAAACTTCAATAGGCCGGGCCGATATGAGTTTAGTTCAATTGCGTGTCGTAGTTGTCATCCAAATTATCATGGGTTTAGTACAGTTCCAGTTCCGGCACAGTTCTCTGAATGTGGGTAGTGTGGCGTCTCTTCTGCATCAGATAAGCGAATAATAATTATATACTGCCACGTAGTTTTCTTGGAATTAGGATGTGATATTTCTTCCACTACAGATAGAGTGGTTGTATTCTTGAGACTTGGTCTATTGAATTAGGAAGTGGCATCCTTTCACGCTATATACAATGATTATGCCAGTATTATTCGTGTACGAGACCTTCGTTTGAGGAAAGGGGCCGGGAGATGCAAAGAAGAGATTAGCACTAATGTGAGAACGGCCGTGTATTGCGAATTCCACTTAAATAATCAAAAGGCTAATCTACGCAAATTCATTTCATTACAGACCGTGTTGAAAAGACAACAACAATAGAAAAGAAGACGATGGACATCGAGGAACGGGGCGTGAAGCTTCGCCTTACAGTTGTAGACACGCCTGGTAAGTAGGTCTACTCCCCGGATATTCACACAACATTCTGCGAATTGTGAAGGAAACGACAGAGGATCAATCGTCGTCGCTCCGGTTATGAAATGGGTTCTGATTTCCGTTACATCGATCAATATATATTATATGAATCCTTTTGTTAACATCTTATACAAGTTTCATTATTAATCGAAAATTATGACACTATCTCCGAGGGGTGAAAAAACCTGACATTGTTGGAATCTGCTGATAATTTAATTCCTACAGAAACTCAAGAATTCATATTTCGCGGCATTTCTGTGACCCCGTCGTGATTTCCCCACACAAAACATCTGGTCCATAGCGGTGTATCTCACTCTACCTTAACGTAACGTCTAGTCGGCGATGAGCACATCTCCAGCGTCACGTCTGTACAGTATGTCAGTAGTGCAGTGGCGTACCCAGGAATTTTTTTCGGGGGGGGGGTTCAACAAATTCAGTTGAGGACAGAGGACAGACAGAACGGGGATCTGGGGGCAGTAGCCCCCTAGTCAGGGGTTCTGGAGGCAGCTGTAATTTGGTACAAGAAATTTCATTTCATATAGTAAAATTTTCTTAAATTTTTGGTACTTTGAGACTATTTGTGATGACAACCAATTTATTTGTCATTGCTGATGTAAAACAACTGCGAACCTAGGTAGTTTTAGAATATTACTGCCTTTTTTCCGAACATCTTGGGGTGTTGGCGTCCTAAATTCAGCAATTTTAAACAGTTTTCACAATCGGGTTGAGTTTGACACGATTTTGGAGGGCCTTCGGAATTTCGGGGGGGGGGGGATTTGAACCCCCCCTCGGTTCGGTACGCCACTGCAGTAGTGTGTACCACTTTAATATTAGTGAAAGATCTAATATATATGTATATATATATATATATTAGATTAAATAAGGTGATTTCAGCCTGATTAGAATTTAAAGACGACATTTCTGTGCCTGCTGCCGTTCAAACTCTTCTGCATTCCAGCTGCTACCCTGTCTGGCAGTTCCATTAACCTTAAAATGAAAAATTTAGTTAACATATGCATAAAACCTTGACTGATTGTTACCTTTGTTTTATTAGCCGGAAGACAGAACAAATTGCGAAAGAAGTATAATTAACACGAAAAGGGCGATTCGTTTCTCTCTGCGGCGTTTGTTCGAAACGTTGCCCTCTGATAGTTGGCGAATTAAGCTTGACGTGCGGGCAGAAACACATATACGTCTTTGTGTAGCGTCCGCTGTTACTCGATTTTAACCAGAGCTGTAATGTTTCGATACTAATAACCCTCACCACTATCCAGTTCCGTGAAAATCTGTTCAGCGGTTCTTGACATGTTATATGGGACAGACGGACGGGCGAAAAACACAGAGATGCTGCAAGGCAAATACACTCGTTTTTGCACATCTTCATTTCGAACTCGCCAGAAGAATTAAAATGAAACTGGCTTTCGTGTTTTATCATATGTTCCTATAAATATACTAAAAGGAGTCCTTTGTGGGGTTCAGTCTGACAGTGAAAACATTACCTTCTAGCTTATGAGCTACCTAAGTGCTACCAAAAAGATTAAACATTGAAAACGTAAGTGAATTAAATTGTCTTATCTGTTTTTTCATGTGACCAAGTAAAAGAATCAGACAAGAGGTGATACAATATTCAGTTTGAAACAGAATGCCATATTCAGTTTCTGGTCTTCTGGGTTATGACACTGTGCAATCTTGTAGGTGGTTATGAAGGTTTTGGAGGAAACAGCTCCCACCATCCTCAGTCAGAGAGGTTTTTCCAATATGTTGATGACCACCTAAAAGATAGAGCAATGTCAAATTCCCGAAAAAACACCCTAAACTTAACCATCATGCAAACCACAAATCTCGAAATAAACTATACAAGGACAGATGTATGTCATACACACATCAAACAATTAATACGTTTTCTGGTGAACCCTTAAAAATAAATGTACAAAACAGAATCAGTACTGAATATGAATAGGCGTTTTCTTTCATTATTCCTTAAGTTTATGTAAAATGTGGTACTCTGAATGGTAATTTAATTACCATCAACTGGAAAATTAAAGTTTTTAAGGGTGGTCTACTGTAAGTGTCCTATAAATGTTCATTACACAAAATTTGTTCTTACTTATTAGGGTAATAATATGCACTGATATGGTATCTCTACCTGGACTCTTCACCTAGCTTGTGGGTTGTTGCAAAAAGAGATTAACTGGAAGCAATAATCACATTTGTTTACATGCAGGTTTTGGAGATGCGATAAATTGTGAGGAAAGCTGGAGGGCGTGTTGCTCATACATCGATGAACAGTTCCGCCAGTACTTCACAGACGAGAGTGGACTGAACCGCAAAAACATCCAAGACAATCGCGTCCACTGCTGCCTATATTTTGTACCTCCCTATGGCCATGGGTATGTTGATATGTTAAGTTGTAAATCAGACCAATACCGATATGTGCAGGATATTTAAGTGCAGGATAACACACGTGCCAGAATGTGCATAACTGGATTAATTCTGGCAAGTTAAATTGGCAGAACCAAAATCATTTTGTTGTCTTTGCTTGACTTGACACTTCCTCCACCAGTAGATACTTAATTGTCTGATTGGCTATATATACTATATATTTTTAACATATTCAGTGCCAGATTTTAGGTGATAACCAAACAGAACCAAAATATGAATTACATCAATTACGCTACATGTGTATTTTATGCACTGACGACTTACTAAAGCCCTGTGATGAAGAACGTGATGTGGGTTAGGACACATGAACACATTTATCGACCCAATATTAAATGCAAGAACAAGACACCTTTCTATAAAAACCTGTTGTTTGCTATAATTAGATATTTGCTTCCTGTGCAACTCCACTAGTCATGCAAACTAGATAAAAGAAGTTTTAATAATAACTTACTGATCCCCCTCATTATCTGACCAAAATTTTGTATTCATTTTTTTCCTCCATAATGTCACATGGAAGTGTTTTTAATATTTCATTTCATGAAGTTAACTAACTATACTAAGAGAACTGGGAGATTCAGCACTATATACTAATACCAAAGCTTTCCACTGAATATAATCCTCAGCATGATCTATAGACTATTTCATACTACCCATGTCTTATGACGTGCATCTTAATATTCTCCTCACATCTTCTTCTGGTTCTTCCAAGAGGTTTTAACACCAAATTCTGTATGCATTTCCTGTCTGTCTCAACTGAGCTGCATGTAATATTGTATATTGCATACTGTAATGTGTGAAACTCAGCAGGTACAATATGATATATTTTTATTGTTGCAGGCTTCGCCAGATAGACTTAGAGTTCATGAAGCGTATGCACAGGAAGGTGAATATCGTGCCTGTAATAGCCAAGGCTGACACTCTTACATCTGTTGAGATAAAGCGGCTGAAGGACCACATCATGGCTGATATTGAAGATCATAAAATTCAGGTTTACATATTATCTACTGTTTAAAATGAACACATCTGTTTCTCAAAAATCTTAACAAGATGAATCTCTCTGTCCCCACAGTTCAACCCAGGGCACATAAATGTCATACTGGTTGTTCATCACTGTTGCCATCTCCATATCTTTATGTTTTAACTTGCTGGGCCCTACTAATACTGTGTGTCTGCAGATTTACCAGTTCCCTGACTGTGACAGTGATGAGGATGAGGAATTCAAACAACAGGACCGTGAACTTAAGGCATGTGTACCCTTTGCTGTGGTGGGTAGCAACACAGTCATTGAGGTTGCAGGAAAGAAGGTTCGGGGGCGACAGTATCCCTGGGGTGTTGTTGAAGGTGAGTTTACAACAACCCTTCTTGTACTATGCTGCAAATCAGAAAGCCTAACTATAGCCTAATTACAAAATTCACTGTGCCTAAGCAGCCTGCCACAAGAGCATACAGAAGGCATAGGGATAAACTACATGCATTCTAGACTTAGGACTAATATGAAGTGAGCAACTGACTTCTTGCTTTTCCTGGAAATAAAGCCTTTGGCTACAGTGGTGGGGGTATGGGATTTCTCCAGAGCCTGGTGACAAAATTTAAGTCAGGGAATGTACACGTAGCATTGTAATTCTTGTATGTTCATTCCCTTCTGTTTAATTATCTTAAAAACACTAACATAATGGAAAAGGTTTATTGGACATAATATGTCCATTTAATTGTTCCCTGCAAGTTTTTTGAGAATATGAATTACACTTGAGATAACTGCAGAAACGCATGTAGTCTTGATATAACATGTCTGTTATTGTTGAACATTTTAACCAAAATCACAGTATGTCCACCAATTTTAGTAAGTATCATCAGTATAAGAACTTGAGTGAAGTGTTTTTTACTTGAGGGCACATGGGCATGCAGAGAGATCACAAGACATGTCAAAATTGATAGATGCATTTTTTGCAAAATTTTGATGTGAAAGCACAAAAAGTCCAAATTCCTGCAGGGTATCAAATCCCACTCATCCAGCAAAAACCAGTCATTTAATGAGTGAACTATTCCAGGTGATGTGTGTTAGGTGTATGTCTATATGACATGACAGAAACTTTAAAATATATATATCAACAGTTTTAGCTGTTAAATGCATATTGTCATAATTTGTGATAGAGATATCAAAGCATTGTTGAATTTTAAACAGTGGTCTGTAGCAATGTTTTGACTACACAACCATTTTGGCCACCATAATCATGAAAGCAGTCTTTGTGGAAAGGTAAACAGGAATGTAGGGCCTAGGTAAAAAACATATAACAATATGTGACACTTTACAGTCTTCAACAGGAGGAAAGTATACATGCATAATTTACACAGTTTATTACCGCCAGTATATGCCACCAAATACTATTTGGGTTATCAAATTGAGAATAATGAAATGGGTGGTTCATGTAGCATGTATGGGGGAGAGGAGAGGTGCATAAGGGTTTTGGTGAGGGAAACCTGAGGGAAATAAACCACTTGGAAGACCCAGACGTAGATGGGAGGATAATATTAAGATGGATGTTCAGGAAGTGGGATGGGGGGCATGATCTGGATTGATCTGGTTCAGGATAGGGACAGGTGGCAGGCACTTGTAAACGTCGTAATGTACCTTTGGGTTTCATAAAATACAAGGAATTTCTTGACTTGCTGAGAACCAGTTAGCTTCTCAAGAAAGACTCTGCTCCATGGAATAAGTAAGTGAGTAAGTAATTATATGACAGAAGCTATACAGAAACTAGAAGTTAGATAGTGGACTTGGTATTGTCTTCCTTTTTGTGTAAGACTTCCCAGTATATTTAATCTAATGAGTGCCTGATTCTTTGTTATTTTGTGATGCTGTTACAACTGAAGAGGTTATTTAGCATTCAGTGAGAGAGGTAAATGACTAAATGCTAACAGAAGATTAGGAGGCAACGAGCATGATCAAGGTCCTATCCCTACTGCTTATCTGGAGGCACTGAAGAAAACCAGTAACTCAGGAAAGATTTGCTGCAGATACCTACAAATGGATGTTTGGAATGTTACTGCTACACCATCCTGCATGATGCATCTACTGATTTAATGACTATAATCAGGTATTTATTTATTCATTTATTTCTTTGACTCACATAGTTATCAGACAATTGCTTGTTTGTTTTTTGCAGTAGAAAACCCCAAGCATAGTGATTTCATCAAACTAAGAACAATGCTGATCTCCACACACATGCAAGATCTGAAGGATGTTACACAAGATGTTCATTATGAGAACTTCAGGGCACAGTGCATCTCTCAGATCTCACAACAAGCTATTCGTGAAAGAAGGTAATGGACTGTGAAGGCATCCTAATAAAATGTACCTTGACAATAGTTAATGCTGAAAGTAACTGCTGAAGTCTAAATACAAAATGAACATATACTATTCAGGTTGCATCTATCAGACTGCATGTTTCATCCCCAATTTGACTCAATGAATGCTCATGATATTTGATATAGGGGGGGGTCTAATTTATAATCAGTGAAGAAAATTTTACTTTGGTCTGTCACTCAAAAACCCCACGTAATGGGAATTCAAAAAGACTTCATCAACTAATTGAAGTGACATCAAAATTTACAACATACGTTACATATGGATGGAGTTACCTTGGCTGTCAGCTGGACTGCTACTGTTGCTGAACATATTTCCTGCCTCTATCTCCTCTGGGTGCAGAAACGTGTAGTTGAGCTTGCACAAACACGGATAGAACTGTAATAGATATGTTGTTGTCAATACAGGATATATTGTAATCAAATAGAAACAGTAAAGGACTCATCTCAACTTGACCACAACCACAGAAGATGTTTTCTGAGCTGACAACAAATCACTATTCTGTTTACCACTGAATGACTCACCTACTTGCCTGCCTACCCTTGTCCCAGCAATAGATGGTAACCTCTCATTGTCAAACTCCTCACTTATGGACTGTGACAGTACTATGACAGTCTGAGTTTCTTCCACATTAATATTCATGAGATGGGTTAATGATTTCAGTTTTAAGCATTCATTTTTGGATTTATTTTTTGTTTTAATTTTAAGTCATCATCAATATCACCACAACTTTGATTCTTAATTTTTAGGCATGCTAATGTAGTCACGAAAGCACCTATTATCTTCATCTTGTCCTTCCGTCCATTTGTCTGTACATCTGTCCATCTGTCCACCTGCCTGTGTGTATCAGCGCAGCTCCCACTGGACAGATTTGTGTGAAATTTGATATTGGGGACTTAACTGAAAATATCTCAAGAAAATCCACATTTGGTTAAAATCAGGCTAACATATAAGGCAGTTTACATGAAGACCTATATGTATTTGATTGTTGTCTGTGACAATAAATCGTCATAAAAATGCTGTCTTCTGATGATATGCTGTCAGGCTTTTAGGATAGCAGAGAAGGTATAAATATTAGGCAAATAATCCACAGTGTTGCATTATATCTCCCATTCACAAAATATGATCCTGGATCCTTGCATAGGTTCAGTTGACTAACTTCTGTTGTCCAGTGATAAAGATTAGCTCCTTCTACTGGATCCAAACAAGGAAGGTGCATTCTCATCCTCATATGTAAGCATGGGAATATGTCCACTTTCTGAAACTTTCTGTTCTGTTCTGTTGCAAATGATAAATTACCAACAGTAGACTTTAGTGATTCAGTGACTTTCCAGTCACCACCCTCCAGTGAATGTTGAATGTATGTAACAGTAATCTTATGATAACTGGTACATTTATAACCCTGTGAGTTAAGGGCAAGAGGGGTGTGGAAGAAAAGAGTATTCTCCTATTGAGAACATAAACCTTTTGCTGCTAGTCATATGGGATTATAAATTAATTAAGTCATTTATTTAGTTATATATTCATAAAGGAGATGAGTGATCCAATGATTTCTTCCCCTCTTCCTCCTATCATCATCAACATAATCTTCTTCTTCTCCTTCTCCTTCTTCTCCTTCTCCTCCTCCTCCTTATCATTATTTTCCTCTTTCTTCAACCTTGATGCTAATGTGGTATTTATTTATTTATTATTCCTCTTCCTTTGTAATTGCAGCAAGTTGAAACGAGATTCAGGCCCCCAGTTTGACTCCAGCATCACAGAAACAGACCGCTTATTGCTGCAGAAAGATGAGGAAGTAAGTAATTGTGATACTCTTCTGTCATATGCATTTACAAATTGGAGAATGTGACAAAACTATTAAAAATGTTTCAAGACATTCTTCTCCTGGGCACTCAGTGGTGGTCATATTAGTTTCTGTACATGGCCACTTCATGTTCCAGTCAAAAATCATTTGCAAAGGCAGGTGTAATTTCACAAGCCTGAACTGGAATTCATGGGCATTTGAATTAGAAGATGTGCCCCATGATCTGGTGTATGTTAAGGATCCCTGACATTACATTTGCCCTCCAGTCTTAAGTTGTAACATACTACAAAATGTATTCATTCACAAAATGTAGCTATTAATTGTTTTGTTTGTTACATGCCTGATTTGTTTTTTATGACATATTATGACTTAGGCCTTCTAGGTGCTGTGCCTAGGGCCTCCCATTGAAAAGGTTACTACAGAACAAACAAATTAAAAATGACTACTTCCAGTGTATTTTACTACATTGTCACAAAAAAATTAAATGGCGATGGCACAACTCATTGCACTCCCATGCATGGTGCTGTTTAACTGTTTAAATAATATGACACTTGGCATGCACAGAGGAGTTCATACACTACAGTAGGGATGTTTTGTAATTTTTAATGAACAATTGTTTTCTAATTGCCAGTTGTGTAATTTCTTTATCAGTGAAAGGTGTTTATGAATAATATGTTGATTGATAACAATTACAACAATGGAAAATTTAGTTGTGCTTGCAACTATGATACGTTAAAAGCGCTTATTGGTTTCTTCATATCTGTCTGTCCTCATGTAAAAATTCAGTGCCCACTAAATGGATCTTGATATAATTTGATGCTGTGGTTTTACACCGCAATTTATCAACAAATTCCATTTTGGTTCCTTAGAGTTAATGACTGTACCCTATAATAATTTTTAATTTCCAAAAAGACCTCTCATACAAAGTATTAGTGACCATTTTACCCACACAAAACTCAACTTCTACTAAACAGATCTCATTAAAATCTGGCATCGTGGATATACACTTCATATTATTGGCCACATCCCACTTTTGTTCCGAAATATTAAAAAAGTTCCCAAAAAGAATTCTTAAGATTAAAAAATGCCCATTTGAAATGCAATGGTAATCTTACATAAAATTCATCTCCCACTGAATGGATCTTGATTAAATCTGACATGGAAAATATGAACTACAAGTTACCATACATATCAAATCCAGTTTTGGTTACTTAATTTTGAAAAATGAGCCAGTACGAGTATTTTAACTTAACATTAAAATATCACTGGTAATCATATCTAACAACTTAGTTCTTAATGACTGGATGATAGTCATACATATGTTCCTGAACTGTTATGAAACAGGTACACTTCTTGACTTGGTATATCAGATTGTACTATCCATGTGCCAAATTTGAAGTTCTCACAGCATTGCTGCATAAGATTCAAGCCTTCTGGTGTGATGTGCTGCTGTGTAATTTGGCAAGTAGTTCCCAACATTTCATAGGATTGTAGTGCCTTAGTATTAAGGAACAAAATGTCAAGAATATATTACTCAGCAGTGTAGTATCACATCCCAGAAAACTTGAATCTTCTCTGTTGTGCATAATTTATCACTTGCTACTGTTGTTGCTAATTTTACCTCTTGCTGTCCTAAAGCCACTTTGTTCTGCCTAATATTAACACTGTCATAGTACATAAAATGGATATGGAATAAAACATGAAATTTGATATAAAAAATACAAAATTAAATCTAAAAGATAAGAAACTGAAACACATGCATGTAATTCTATGTACAAGAATCTTACCCTGTGGTAATAACAGTAACAGTGAACGAATATAGAATTGCAAGTGAAATTACATATAGAAGGTTACAATAAAACATGCTGTCTTCCTACAGAGACAGAAGTTAAATCAGTTAAACATGTTCAGAGCAAAGAAAGTTAGTACAATCCAGTCTTATTTTCCCCCAGATTTGCATTATGAAGTTTTGCACATTGATAATGTAACTGAGATGATAAGTGTGCATTCACAGCTGCTGCACACATATCAGTGACACAGTGTTCGAAAACCTCTTTAATTGTGACCCATATGCAATGTATGAGATTTAAATTGTGACTTCTGTCATGATCCACACACAATTTGTTATCAGTTCATCCCTCTTTTTAATCCAAATATTCATCCATACATCAGTTGTTCCTGTCATTTGTCTGTTAATTTCCAACCTATATTTATCCATCTAAATATTCAGCCATCCATGAATTAGTATCTCATTCATTTATGTATGCATTCAAATACAAATACTTTAATTAGGTGTAAACAGAGTTCTTGTATAGGGCCTAGGGTCTACAGCCTGAAGCACTTCTCTGCTACATGGTAATGCTTCTGCTCCAGATTCGCCGCATGCAAGACATGCTGACCCAGATGCAAGAGAAGCTGAAAGCAAAAGGTCATGGTCTAATGTTCAAGCCTCAACTCAGCAGCCCCAAGTCTGATGGTGACAACAAGCGTGACAGCATTGTGAATGTGTAATGCTCCAAGGAGATTATATGACACTGAATTGGGATTATGGGAATTAGAATGCTACATTGTAATTAATTTGGCACAGTACATAGATTTTCACACTTTCTATATTTCAGTCTTGAAGTTAGAATTACTCTGTGGCAGTAAACTTTAACACCACACGAAATATCTGTCCTGTTAAAGGTTATAGTGTTTTGTTATAAACAATTTAATTTAGAGAATATTTATTCAGATACATGTAAAATAACATTAGGCTTTTATATAACTTGAAAATACAGTTTATCAGTTTTTCACTGAAATTACATTTTTTCAGGAACCACCATTTATCAAGGAATATGTTTTTTTATATGCATGAAAGGATCGAAAAAGGAAGATCCTCATCATGCAAACATTCTTTTACCTAAAAATGAGGTGAAATATGCTGTTTTTTTAGACAGTTTAGTCTGCACCCTTTTTTAGTTTTGCTTTCATTTCTACCAAATACAAATATGTTGTTGTACAGGAGTACAGATACTGCACAAACTTAATTGTTCATAAGGCTATTGACCGGCAGATGTACTGCACTGTATAATTCCTGCTTTTCAGTTCATTATTTTCTGCTGTAGGGCCTACTGAAAAGTGTTTCAAATGTAAGTTATGTACCTATATGTTATTAACATAATTTATTTAATGTACCTGTCTATGTACAATAAACCACTTTTGAGAAATTTTATAAAGTCCAAATTGAGCAACTTGAAAATCAGATGAATGCAATCTGTATTTTGTGTCTGGGTGAGTGCATTCATTGTGACTAAAAAAAACTAGCTTTGTATTCTCACTGCCATCTTCAATTTATACATGACATTGACTTTGAGAGCACGTTTTTCATTGCCAGGTTTTTAAACTCCCAGTATTTCTGAATGTGTGAAATTAGGCTTATTGGTGCTTGTAAAAATTTCCCAGGCAGACTGACACATGACAGCTCCATTCTTCTGGTGTGTTTTGCAGTGTTTCTGGGCTGATAGTATCTTATATTCAACACTATTGTAACACAAGAAATGTAATTACAAGGCTATCACACATAGCTCGTGTTTCATATCTGAGACTTTTAGCTGTCTGAACACTAAATTTTAATGAGGACATTTATATAGGAATTTATGATTCTTATGTTAACTTACAACACTTGTCCACTTTCATGAGCTACGTAGAACTGCATGAGAAGCAAGATTAACATGAATGTTGAGTGATGATGCTAAGGATTTGGAAGGAAGTTATTGTGACCTACATGACAATCATTTGCATGAAGGCACTGGGGAAATCCATTGGATTACAAGGGGAAGAAATTAATGCAGTGAGGAGAAAGTGTACCACTGTTTAAATTATAAATGGATCCATTTCAATACATGTATGTACAAAGGCACACTGAGTTCTTAAAATCTGTAACAGTAGCCAGACACAGTCTCCAGTTGTTCGGTTTATGACCTGAAATGATCCCAGATCTGTTCACATGTTTCAGTAAAGTCACGTCCAATATTTCTCCTTATACATCATTTATAATCATTTTGTCATAACTCATACAATGCTGCATAATGTTAGCTGTTACTTCTGTGTCAGAAACTAACTGGATAACTTCTATGGCATCAGCAACTTCTCATCATACTTCTTCCTCTATTTATACTATCCTTTAATATCATGGTATGAATAGTAAGCAGTACAGCATGGTGAACTGTCTTGCCACCTGGTTAAAATGCAGTAGCAGTCACAGAGGATAGACCATTAAGCATATTGTTGTATTGAGTGATAAACAAACCAGAATACCAAGGTTTTAAAGTGTAACGTATCACAGCTCTGACAAGCATTACTGGACTACCTGTTATGAACATAAACAGTTTAACCTAAAGGCATTTATAATGGAAGAGCAACTTCAGTAACTATCTGTGTCTTTGTTGATTCATGGGTGTTTTATCAACTGTAAATCTCAGTTAGAATGGAGGTAAATTAGGAGGATGGTTATGATTTTAACTTGACATTTGTCCTGAGTGACTGAGGCAAAACATAAAATACCTCAGTAATTTATACACTTTCCTAGCCAAAACACTTTAACCAAATACCTCACATCGTTCAGAATTCTGCCTGTTAAATGGTTAAAGTCTTAAATGAGGATAATGTTGAAGAAACTGTGTTAAACAGCAATGAATAGGTACAAAAATGTTTTAAACAACACACCTGTTAAACATCTTGTGACTAGCATCCACCTACAGCATCTGAATAACTGATTTGTAAGAGAGACAACTGCATTATTTATATATACAGATTATCAGATGCATCAGTGGTGAACAGAACTTTGTATTGCATGAGCCAAATATAAATACCTTATACACCTGACCAAGTGGCAATTATAATAATAACAATAAGACTAATCTCATTTGCAGAACTTCATAGGGTTTTAAATCATAAAGAATTGGTTTCTTTAATAAAATAGATGATATGATAACGGATATTCTTGTGCTTTCATTTAAGGTTATAATTGCAAGAATTCCTTGAAACTGTTTCTTTACCACTGTCTGAGTATCTGAGCATTTTCAAACCCATATTAATATTTTTCTTATGGGTCATAGTGGGAAATCTTATGGGCCATAGATTACTACCACAGTTATGTAAAACACACTGATAGCCACAGTGTATAATGAGTTAATTTTTACTGAAATAATAATTATTTATATTAAGCAACTGAAAAAATGTGAAAATTTTCAATAAAATTATGTGTCCAGCACACTGACAAAATCTGTCAGAAAATGTAAGAGGGAAAGTAAAGAACCGTCAATCACAACTCAATTTTTGAAATTTCTTCCCCCCCCCCCTCTCTCTCTGTCTCTTTTAACCCTGTTTGTTGCGTGCATATTGACTGAAATTCCCTTCACGTGCCAACACACACATATTTGATACATAAAAGGTCATATCATACATTGCAACTCACAACTCATCATATAGGGACAAGACCCATTATGGATTGAAGATAGAATTAGATGTTTCAATGCAAAGAAAAAACTACAGTATATCACCATACAACGTTTTAACCAATTAATGAACCCACCATAAAAGATATTACCATTTTATCGTTTTCATTTATTATATTTTTTAAAATGTCCATACCATCTTAATCACAAAGTAAGAAACCTGAATGTTGATACTAGCTGCATGAATGCTGTAATATAATATGACTTACTTTGTAATTTATTGTATTTTAGTAAGTTTCAAACTTTAGTGTAAAGTTCCCTGAAGACAGCATTAATAACACTGAAACATGTAGGAGCAACATAAGAATATATTTTTATGCATGATGTGTGCATTTTTGGAGTTAAAAATGAATATTTCAAATTTGGCAGTTATTTAATGTCAGATGTACTACATGCTTTGGCCTTACAAGTTCATCATCAGATACTTGTATTTATAAAAATATATTGAGAAAATATAAAACCACAAAATTCATATGTGAATGACTGAGATCTTATTCTCATACAGGAATGTGAAGTTTAAAAAAGTTTATAATTTTTATTTTTTTCAAAACACAGATAACCTGTTGTTTAAATACATAAACTATTATTTTAAAGTTGGCACTTCTTATTAAAACCTGTGTTTTTCAATTTCTTATAGATGTAAGAAAGTTCCATTGATGATGATGAATAACATTTTTGGATTATTTTTGTTAGTGCCCTGACTGAGTTGTGAATAACAATTCTTTTACTGTCCCTTTTATGTATAGTGTCACAACAGGATATGTGGACGAAAGCTTACTGTCAGAATTTATGCTGTATTTAGAAGTCTGATGCAATTGGAAGGTTACATGTGCAGTACTGTTGTTCATTGTTAGTCTGCCTTTTTTTTCCCTTGAGGAAAGAAAGCAGGCCTATGATGTAGTCCATGTTCTGCGTGCACACGTGTGTGTGTATGTGTGGGTGTGTGGGGGGGGGGGTTCCCCCTCCCTTCCAACTTTTGAAACTAAGTTTCTGCCACTGGAGGCTAGACAAACATTATAGGTTTTAATTAACTGCAATCAGTAAAGACCAACATGGAAGATGTACAAACTTGGAGGGTCCAAGAGTGTATGATTTTCTTTGTGTAATTTCTGGTATTGAATGTTCTTTTCATATGACAAAACTACAGTTCAGTGCTTTAGAACTATGCCCATCAGAAGTGTATGAGATGTGATGAATGGTAAGTATGATGACAGCAGCTTCTGTTGCAAGACATTTTGAAAATTACTGATAAAGCACATGACTCATTTGCCTACTATTTGATTTTTCTAGTCAGAATACCTTTGTGAACATTAACATTTAATATTGATCTGAACACTTTATTGTAGGTTATAAAATCTGTTGTCCAAGTGAATTACTGTAACTCTCGTCCCGTGACTTATTTCAGAGCTGTCAAAATATGTGAGATCACACATACACATATACCTGGACTTGTAGCAGCCATAAAATGATGTCATTAGCCAGTACATCAGTGTTACAAATTGTTGAATGTGGGTTCATATTCTATTATTCATATTATCCCTTTCATTGTGTCCCTACGCATGGCAGTTGTTTTGCACAGAAAGCCTGCATCTGCTTGGACATCCTGTGACAGCTGCCATCCTCAGGGAAATGATAATAGTGAACCTGTATAACACACTTTTTTAAAATGTGATGAATCTTAAAATATGGTATTCACCAGACGGTGAATAATGAAGCAGAATGGGGCAAAGTTCTGCATTTAAGGTTTGGCCCCCCCCCCCCCCACGGACACAGATTATTGGAAAACCGAACATATAGTATTTTGGAAATTATGTTTATTGAAGTCGTGTTTTCCACAACTTCATGATTAACAGCAGAATATATGTCGCAAACTAATGTTAATGGTCAGTGTGTGGAACAGGTCCTTCGCCCTACCTTTCGGACACAAGTTCCAATCATACCGGGCAAGAACCCACAAGTTCCATAGTGTAAAATTGAAAGCAGTTAATAAGTGCTTAACCTAAAAATGAGTGAGCCTGTTTATCAGCGTCTTATCTCTCATCTAACTTAGATGCAAACCCTAGACATATATATGATAACGCTGAAAGTTAAATCAGATGACAAAGAAATGGAATTTACCTTACAAAGCAAGCGTGAATCAAAACATACCGTATTAACACTTGCACAAATTCTCCCAACACAAGTCTTCCCGCGCACTAGTTCAGCGCTGCCAACACAGATCATCTCACTCACTCACTCCATGGTGCAGAGTCTTTATTGAGAAGCTAACTGGTTTGCAGCTAGTCAAGAAATTCCCCGCATTTCACGGAACCCGAAGGTTCATTACCGCACTCACAAGCGTCCGCCACCTGTCCCTATCCTGGGCCAGCCCAATCC
>Ga0123354_10004960_pt1 | contig 19122 bp, 9 predicted proteins | sample TergutLab28metaG_2_FD_97872 | JGI IMG/M metagenome (GOLD analysis project Ga0123354, IMG submission 97872) | Labiotermes labralis P4 segment gut microbial communities from Petit-Saut dam, French Guiana - Lab288 P4 | ecosystem: Host-associated > Arthropoda: Insects > Digestive system > Gut ...
AATATACATATACCAGAAAAAATAAATAAAAAGATCTATGTGTACCAGCAGAAAAACATGTTGGTATACCTTATATATATATATATATATATATATATATATATATATATGCAAAACGTTGGAATTAATTCTTGTATGTATAAAGTGAACACGTTCACTGTACATAAGAGTTAGCCCTACAAACACGAAACGTGACTACTCAACTAATTAAAAGTATCTGCCCAACTACAGGTCACATACACAACGATTTACATTATTTCTGACACTTGCCTACTACATACAATTTATTACATTTCACAGCGATGTCACGGCTTTCGAATACGAACATCGATTAAAAAAAATATAATTCAAATTTAATGAGACATTTCTACAGGAATACAACGTTCCTATATAAGCCTCGCAAACGAATTCAACGCTGACATATTGTGACACTATATAGAGAAATAAATTACATATGGATGTAACATTAATAAAGCCTGTTTCAAACATGACACTGAAAGTGCAACCAAGGGAATACAATTACAATTTTGCGTTGTTAATAATAAACGAGTGCAGCTGTCCGTTGTTCAGGGGCAGGAAGTGATGGTTTATGGACATTTCTGTAATTACAAATATCTAGGTTGACAACAGTTCATGCGACTGATTATGCTTTTAAAATCCATATCGATAACATGAAATATAAAATCTGTTAGTATCGTCAATTTGATACATTAATACTTGACTGATTCATTATTACGCATTTTAGTATTTTAATCTGAGACTTACTCGTGATTCGGAAATTCGAAATGTAGATCGAACTCAATCTTTTGCTTCACATTCGTGACAAATCCAATAGGCTTGTATTTACAGCTATCATTTCACTCTGAAAATCTTGTTTCAAATACTTGTTTCTCTAATCGCCGATTTTATCTTTATTCAGTCTGTAAATTTTGCACGCGCGCTGGTAAATATGCCACACACACACTCTTAAGCAATATTACATTGCAGTAGTGTAAGGAAAGGGTCTTACTAAATTTACAAGTTCAGGAAGAAATTTTTGATGTCAATTTTCCCTTTAAAAAATGCTGCTTGCTATAGGGTCAGGCTAACTAAAATTATAAGTTAACATTCACAAAATTAATTACTCACTTACTTGCAAGCACCATGCATATTATTACAGATTCCCCAAATGTCTTACCTTCATACGGTTTTAACTGCGTGGTTTCTCTCAATGATCATGTCTGCAATTACTACGCCTCATACAACGTACCATTTAGGTATATTTAAGTACACTGCATAGCCTTCCGAACGATAATATGAGACCGTAATATTGTTTACAAAAAAATTATATTTATATATCGACATATGCACGTAGATGAATTACAAGTTATATATAAGTTTATAACTTCCTACAACTTTCGGCGATAAATGGTCATCTTCTGGGATTTAAGTACAAAATGTACATAATACTAATACAATAATGTCTTTTGCACAATATTAAAATCTGAATAGCACATAATGCGTAAAATAGTAGCAACGGAATAAAACAACCTGAATACTACGGTCATTACAGTTAGATAAAAAGGTAAAGCAATCCCTACACAGGCCTAGCCAAGGTCTTGGGGCTCCAGAACGCAGAGGTTCCCAGAATTTCTATACAATCGGTACTAAAGTTGGTAGGGTTGTCAACCCTGCGCACCGATCGCTCTACCCCCACGAGATAAACTCATACTTGGTACTCGTTTCTCTTAAAAGCTAAGTCAACTCCGGAGCCACAGTGCGGCCGAAAGAATTAAGTTAATAAAAACCGAGTTTGGGGTATGCAAGGAAACAATGCATGCAGGACACTAATGAAGATTAAAAATTGTATAAAGCAATGGAAAACAACGTTCGGTTGCCAGTAAAATAAGCGGGACGTTACGATACGTTTGAAGGTTGTCTTTCGGCAAAAACGGTTCCTGAAGAAGAAAGAAACAGATTCCCGAGCAAGGAAACACAGTAGTTAATAATGATTGCACTCGTGAGAGCGGGAGGGGCGGGGAGGGTAATAAAAGTCAGTTAACATGCGTATCCAATGACGAGGATTGTGTACGACAATTGTCATGTTGATTAGTGTGCAGTACCAGGGTTCCAATCCCCATGAAAGCATGATATCAGCTAATATCTAATACGACGTAAACAATTCCATGCTGTTGGAGGGGGCGCCGAACACCATCAAGTAATTGTACCCAAACACCTCACCCCTACTCGTGAAATGACCCTGCCTGGTGTTTCTGTGTACACAGTGCTCCACTGTGTACACAGAAACAACAAACTTTAGCTCAAGTAGACAGCCTGCTCTGTGAAAAGAACGCGACTTCTCAGATGGGACTGTAATGTTATATCATTTATAACGTCCTACTTGTAGTGGTAGTTTGCATTCGATAATTATGAATGAGATAATGAGAGTAATTTCAAGCACTTAGACGAGCACATGACCCAGCATAATTCAACGTCAGAACGACGGAACGTCATGTCAAGAGTTGCCAGCAACCGTGCTTCGCATTCGGAAAGTTCTGGGTGCGAATCTCGGCTAAGAGACGAGCTACCTGGCTGAAGCTTGTAGTGGATATCCTTCTCAAAAGAATTTCCGACACAGCACAGTCTATTTCAAATGAGACCATCGCCACTTCCTCGTCATTTCCGATTCATTACATCTTATCATCGCATCATTCGGAGGTACTGACAGGACTGTTCAAAGAAAACACATCTAATTAATCAACTGACAGAATTCTGTCATCACCATCTTCATCAACACGTACAGAATTCTGTCATCACCATCTTCATCAACACGTATCATCTGAATGTAAATTCACTGGAAACAAAAATTACGTCTGCATCCTTTAGAGCAGAATTTCCTGACTGGGTAAACGGTTCTGCAAAGCACCCTTTTTAAATTTTCACAAAGGTTCAATTACGCATAACACTGGATTTATTTGGACTACGGATACTCGATAACACTTCAAAATATATCTGCCCCAATAGGTACCTTATCCCACATTCTCACTTCGCTGCACTAAATCGAATTTCGCTCGGAACTCGATCCACTTCTCATTTTTGGTTTAGGTATAAGTTAAAACAACAAGCAAACTTAAGCGTAGACCTAATAATAAAGACTCTATATTCCTTTAAAAATGTCGATTTAATTTGTTTCTATCAAACTGCCTTCATATACTAAGTACAAGAGTAAAACGTTGTAAACGATCGTACGGATGCCAATAAGTTTAATAATAATAATAATAATAATAACGCTTTAGCGCGGAACGCAGTGGGTACTTTCGTAAACCGTATTTTGAGAGCCTTCGACCGTAGGCAAATTTTCCTTAACAGCCAATTCTAACTATAAAGTGTTTAACCTAACTTTTAGATCAAATTTTAACGTTTAATTAGGAAGAGAGTCCTTTAACAAAATATGAAATATTACAGTGACTGACACAACTCACTAGCCCCAACACACACGATCAAAGTTACAACTGTATTGTAATATATGCACTATCTATCTATATATATATATCCCTTGTGGCGCGGCGGCCCAACGCGGGTCATGGTCTTCTCTTTCAAGAAGATCGTAGATCACATACAACGATGCATTCAGTCGGTAGGACTCCCCTGGACGAGTGATAAGTTCGTCGCAGAGACCTCTACCGGACAACACACAACAATCAGAGCAGACAAAAATCCATGCCCCGGCGGGATTCGAACCCAAAATCTCAGCAGGTGCAGACCTACGCATTAGATCTCGCGGCAACTGGGTTCGGCTATGCTAATGTACAAATTGCAATACTTGAGCGATCTCACAAATAGTAATGTTTTTAGCTTGTTTTTTGAGGATTTGCAGAATACGCCCGACGATGATCGACATCAGTCGGAACATGTAGCGTTAAAAAGTGTTGCATTACACGGAACAGTGTGTATTTATAAAACTGGCCGTAAGCAGCGGGGCGGACACCATTAAACTAAAGGCAATGGCTTCCGACTCATCCTACTTGCTTATGCATTACTTTCTTGTGATTCAGACCAGACTGTAAGATCATCCCCGACAAATAAACACGTAAATCATTCAGATACAATTCTGAACAAGTAACAAAGTCTTTCTTGCTTTAAACTGTTATGTCTGTATACAGGAATGTCCATGTTCCCACTGAAAGGCAGCAGCTGCAAGACAATGAGTGCTTTATCGTGTGCCTTGTGTCTCAGGAGACCCAGTGGTTGACCGGGATGTAGCAATAGCACTTACGATGAAGCTCGGGTTACATGCCACACAGCCGCAAGCTTCATTGTGGATTCGCTTTCATTCAAGTTGTGTTCGCCTGGATAAAGTAACAAACGCAATTTATTTCTCCAATTTCAAAAAAATTATCTACTCTAACTCCCTATTTATTTTTTCACTTTACGCACCTACTTCAGGTTCACGGAGTGTACCAAATAAAAGAAAAAATTATGGGTTGTTCAAAGGTGGTATTTTCGAAGACACGTAAATTAAGCCCCGTTATGGCCACTTACAGGAAATCAGCTAAACCAATGAGGAAAATCCCAAATGCGAGGGAAGTTTCCTAATCATAAGGCCAAACCTTAACGGGCAACAATTCTCCGGTGTCAATCAAGCTATGAAATATATTCAAACCCTACCAATTTTCGCGCGTTCTTCCCATTTATCTAATTGTTTCGGAAAAGTACTGCTTTTGCGGAAAATGGGACTCTTAAATTCGTATTTCGCTCTTCTAGACATCTTCTTATCAGAAAGGTTTCGATCCAATAAACATTTAGCGAGTTGCGCAGGACTAATGAGCTGAAACGCGTGTAGTTTTACTGTAAGAGCCTGCTCTGTCGCATACGCACAGATGCATCAAATAATCCACGAAGCTGATGAAATGGTGTATGTCGGGAAGACGTAGGGTACTTCCGGGAGAGATGCCACATTTTTTGCAACACTCGGTGTAACTCAATACGAAAATCGTTAAAAACATCCGAAAATTCAGAAATGCTATATATATAAGGCTTCTACTTTACTAGGCTGTACGCAAAATATCTGCAGAAATGAAGGCTTTCGAGATACAAGGCCACGAAAAAAAAAGGTTGCCTCTGCGGCTTCTCTCCCGGATGCCGGTAAAGACGCCGCTTTTTGTCAGGGATAGATGCCGCTATGTAAGGGAGATATGCCGCTCTTTGCAAATATCCTGTGAATTCAAGAAGCAGTGTAGGTAAATTAAATCCGTTGAACTTGATTCAAACGAATGAAGCAATTTCAACATTAGAATAGAAAATATAAGTACACAATATTTGAAACCAATGAACTCAAGAGTCTAATTACAATGAACGAATTTTTCTGGATCCTTTGCCGCATTTGCTGTTTGTCTCTCACAGTAACTTTCTACCGCAGTCGACCCATTTGTCTTTGAAGAGAGAACAGAATTTCTGCAGGTCACAATTTCGATCCAGTCATCTTCCTTGATTATGCACGTAGCTTTCGGACACCTACAGCATTTTTCAGAATCTTCAGATGTCTTTCGATTATAAACATCTGTCTCCAATTACTTTCTTTCTGCATTTTCTGACCTGCAGACCCGAAGTATTGGGGCTGTTTACACTTTCGACATCTCCGGACTTTATATCCTACTTGACTCTTTCGCTTTTCTTCAACATTATTGGCTTCTACAGCGACAAAAACGTGTATTTTCTCAGTATTTTCGGTACTGGACCGATCTTCTTCGAAACAATGGAGGAAGTACTTTTTTCAAGGGAAGTGTGGGAAGGAAGAATAGTACTCACAGTACTTAACGAAGGCTTTGCTTAGACAGGTGACACATCTCGAGAGTTGGTTACTGAAGTAGACAGTACACAAAACAGAGCAATATTTGGAGATGTTGTTTCCATAGGAATTGCAGTTTCGCTGGTATCACAAAAGGAAAGCAAATATTCCGGCACTCTGTTACGGTTGAAAGGATAAATACGCGTTGACTCAAAAGCACTTACACCAACACTTGAAGCACACGCAGACAGGTGCGCCACACCATGTCGAAAGATTTTACAAGCTGCGGCTTCATTTTTTAAATAACTCTTTCAAGGCCCCCCCCCCCCCAGAAAAAGCACTTATCCAAAGGTTGTAAGGTATGAGTACAGTGACTCGGTAGACGAATTATAGTAACGTTATTTTAAACAGCAGTTTGAAGCAGTTAAGGGGAGCTGCAATAAAGCTCTGTGGCTATCTGAAAGTAGAATGGTCTTCCCTGAAGATTTGTTGGAAGCAATGCTCTTTGAACCACCTGAGGAATAAGTCCATGCTAACGTACAACGATTTCCGGTTCAATGTACACATCTGATCCTGGAAGTAAGTAATCACCGAAGTCCTCTTTCTTGTTGACGTCCTTGAATATTAGAACGGGGGTGGGGGGGGCTGCAGAAATTTAACTGCAGCATTACAGCATGCCGTCACTGTTAACACATTCACTCTTTTCGCACGATGTTAAAACATGAACATTTTTAGATCCATTTTCTGATATTACAGAGCCAGGTTTATTATTTATTTTTATGCCACCTTCGTCAATGTTGAAAATGTTCCCAGGTGTGTCAGGAAGGTTATTTGAGGTCGCTTCTTACTCCAGCATGTTAAAAAATGTTCCACCAGTTCATTCTTTGACTTCTAGTTAAAGAAATTCTTTCATCAGTCATATCCTGCAGTTTCAGTTTAATCATTTAAACTATTTTAAATTCCTATTTCTGCAGTAAGCCTGTATGTAGTGGCACGAACAGTCCGTCTGTGTGGGGCAAAATCTGCTGCTCGGAGTGCTTGAATATGGGCGATGATTTTTATGGTTTATCTTCCATTTAGACACAACGATTCAGTCTAGCTGGAAGATTGCGCTATATAAAAGACAATTTTCAGTACTCTGAAATGTACATGCACAATTCATTCAAACTGATTTGGAATTATCTAAGTGCGGCATCTCTCCCCTAATTTTTTTGCGGCGTCCATCCCTATCTTCAGGAAGAGATGCCTCCCCCCCCCCCCCCACTTGCCGAACGAACGGAATGAATGACATGATGGTTACGTGATGTAAAGGCAAGATCAATACTGCTATAAACCAATAATATATCGTGAATGCATAGTTATTTCGACTGGAACGAATCGAGACATATTACGAAGCAAGAGAAAAAGGTTGGAGCTTGAAATAAATGCACTCGCCCTACAAACCTCAGTCATCATTCTTGCAAAACAGCGCCGATATTCACTACGTTCACTCACAGCACTTCCCTAAGCTCATTGAACAACCACACGTGCTGCGATCTCCAGACGACTGCCGGAACCCACCAAACTAAAAAATGCGGCGTCTCTCCCGCAGCAGCAACTCTCCCGAAATTACTATACAGCAGTTAAGAGTTCAGCGCGCATAAGCAGGCAGAAAAAAAAAGACAGAAAACTAGCGAAATAAAAGAGACGACGCACAGAAAGGACGAAAGAAAATTCGGTATGTTTAAGGGCACGAACCACACCACGTCGATGGAAAATACGATGGGCTATGTCCCATCGATCGATAACAACATCAAAATGTTTCAGTGAATGGAGAAGGAACAAAACATCGATCCCCTGGACTGAATTCCGGTGTATTTGGCGGATCCATTACTTAATAATAGCACTGCAGTCGCTGAATTCGAAGAGGCATCTAAAAAGCGGATGTGCCAAGAACGTGCTTCGAATGTGAACTCGTGTCGAAGTTGAGACTCTCGTCTTTCTGGGCTGTGACACCATTTCGTTTCGTACGTTATCAACCGTCTCCATCTTCAGATAAAAATGTCAACAGTTTGCTCACTTCGTGAATGAATGAGTCACATGACAAAAACTAATTGCAGTATCTACTACACTATCCTTTGTACAATTTCCACAACGGCTTTGCGATTCGAACAGCTTCCTCTTAATACTTTATGCTCCTACAAACAACACTCACTTCACTTCGTTGTATTCGTATTCACTTAACAATTCTGTGGGACATCAAGTTCTACAATAAATAGTAAAACAACACAAAACGCAGGATTAGCGTAATTAAATTGATAACCAACAAGATGCAACTATTTTGATTTATTTACTTCTAATCAGCTCTTCATGTTTCGGGCGATGTTTTTGCCCATCATCAGGAGCATATTACTGTAACTACAGCTTCTAGTATTGTCCAACGATGTTGCTGCAGGCTGGTGTTGCGTATACGCAACACCAGCCTGCAGCAACAAATAGTTTCATCTTGTTGGTTATCGATTGTAATTGTAAAACGCAGAAATTATTTATTTTAAAAGATGTAGTAAACACTGCAACACTGCAGAGAAGGTAAATTCGACGATATGTTTTAGTGCACCTTCGGGTGAGTTCGAGGTATCAGCCACGCAAGGCACAAAAAAAAAGTACAGAATAATATGAACGGCTAACGCTTACTGCACAAAGCCAGAGACAATTTTGCGGAAATTTAACATAAAATTCTCTTCATTTGAGGCTGCTGTACGAGTCATTCGAGTCCCTTTGTTTCCGTGTTGATATAAAACAAAAGAATCTCCTTGAAATTAAACTACAGTTGGAAACTTTTCACAGGATCGCAACTTTAAACACTGAAGTCAGAAAAATAAAAAAGAAACCCTTATCTATAAAAATATGTAGAAAAGTTTGGAAAGGCTGAAATTTCAATACTTCACAACTTCTTAATTAATATTCCAAGGATGAATACATCATTAAGTCCTTATCCGCTGTTCCTCGATGCAACACTGACCAGCTAACCACGGCGATGATGACACCAAAGCCACAGGTCAAATTACGTCAACCTGGCTACCACTACCACTCGCCCACAACATCTTGCTTCTGAAGTCTGTAAAAATATCCCCACCGTAACATTGTTGCCCTCATATTATGTCTCGATTTAATGTATTTTAAATACAACAATGTTATTTCTTACTTTACTGTAATGTATATAGATATTCCACAGTATAAAATGATCAGTCTAAAACTTAAACCAAATAAAAAGTTCTTAAACTCGAAACACTCTCCTTGCTGTGTTAAAACAAATTTACCTCTTACTACATCCGCACTGAGCGTAGCTTCGTCTTAAAAACACAGTTTTTCAGAATCCAAGCAGCATTTCCTCTAAACTCACTCTATTCAGTATCTGTCAGGTGCCCATGCCCAGAAATACAAGAATATCGTAGAACAACAAATACATCTTCATTTCTCAACTTTCCAAACTCGTCACTCAAAACGTATTTACCATAACGTCCTTTACTTAAAGTTAAATAGCTGTTTTAATATATTCAACATACCCTCCGTTTTGACAGCATGATCGTACAAGAAGATAAATGCTCATACCTGAAACAAAAGAAAAAGGATTTTAACTACAAACTGTTAGGTTAAAAAGACGATTTTGATCATGTTTACACACACACAAAACACTCTAGGAAAGCTCACGTTGCGAGGAATATGACATCCTTAGGAGATTTCCAGCACGTACTTTGAAGTTACAATGACCCTACGAAGTGAGTCAACATGTATTTTTTTTAAATACATACATTTCATATATTCACAACAAACGTACTTGTCATCGCCTTATGACAATTTGCATGAGACCGTCCGCCACTTCACTTCCACCTGCTGAAAACACAGCGATTATTGTTTACCACCGTGCATCTTCTGTAACTGATGTTGTCTGTAATCTTCCTCAAATATGAGGCAGATGCCAGGTTACAGTGAGAAGCAGACATGCTGGTCTCTCAGAGGCCTTCAGCCACAGCTACTCCCCTTCAAATTAACAGTTCTTAAGTCGCTGCAATCGTTAGCGTTCTGGATTCAACTCATAGACATAGGGCCAACCAAAGGTTTTCTCTCCAAAGGACTAATTACCAGACGAATCTCTTCCCACCAGTGAAACAGTCCTTAGCTGAAACACGTCTGGGTTTTAACCAATACGACTATACCCGTCAGCGTAAAACACACAACCTATAACAATTTACAGGACACTGTACATTGCAATTTAAGCGTTTCGTAAGAAAAGACAGATTTAACACGGGGGACAACCTTGGGCTTCGTGCAGGTCCTCTTTCATGTTTACTGTTTTTGGCTTTCAGTTGATCCTATTCACTTCGCAGTCAACGTTGACTGAATTCTTCAATACTGAAGAAGAAGGAAGTACGTTCCTCCGAAACATCGACCTATTCGGTGTCAAAATCGAAAAGACCGCGTTACGAAAAATTCAGAAATCTTAATTTATTATGGCCGAAACGAATTAAAAGAACGGCCGCACACGAAATTGAGGAAGACGTGAACGATACAGTAATTTGATACTTCGGAAAGTAGATCAGAAATAACTGAAGGTTTCGAAATGTGGTGTTGGAGATGGATGGGGATCATCTGCACCGATCATGTGAGATATGAAAAAGTATTAAAAAATTTCAAGGAGGAAACGAAGATCCTGCTACGCAACGAAGATCCTGCTACAATGAAAAGAAGGAAGGCTAACTGGATTGATCACATCTTGCGTAGGAACTGCCTTCTAGAACACGTTATTGAAGGGAAGACAGGGACGGGAAGACGAGAACGAAGATGTAAACAACTACTGCATGACGTTAAGGAAACGAGAATACAGTAGAAATTGAAATAAAAAGCAATTATATACTCCCTGGATAATTCGCTGTGGACTTGTAAGACAGACTGCGTGGTGGTGTTGGAAGGGGTGGTGGTGGTGGTGGTGGTGATTAGGATGATGATGATGATGACGACGATGATACTGCCCGTGACAGATCGATTCTAAAATACCAATGCATGGACGCAGTAACCGCGGTACAATTATCTGTTCGCCGTATGTCACCCTTGAAGAACCTCCGCGAAGAAAAGCGAAAGAGAATGTTAATGGCATGGGGGTGGCAAAATATTAGATGATCCTTAGCACACATGATATCGAGAGGAATTCTTGGATACCCAGCTTCTCAATTTCAGGTGAAAGAAAACAGTTTTTTATCGGGTAGGAATGATCTTAATATAATCCACAACAACAAAAACAACAACAACAACAACAATAATAATGGCAAATAAAAATAACAAAACCAATAAATGTCTTTAGAACACATTCCATTCCACCCACTCGGCAGTGCTGTTCCATATCACAGAACTTGATACGACTTCATTTAATTCACCATCGTGAGAAAGATGCCGTTTCCATATTTCCATACGAATTGGCAGCTATCTTTTCCACGAAGGAATGTCTGCGAGAGCCAGTATATCAAAGGTGCATATATTCTAAGCGCCATTGCATTATAGTAACCCTGTAACATCGGGATCACGTCTCAGTGCAGCATTTCTTAACCTTTACTTGCCTGTGGCAATATGAATTCATGCATGAAAAATATGAAAGGTATGATAAGAACTATTCTTCTACTGGCTGCATAATAAATCCAACATACAAGTCCGAAACGTATCGTAAAAAGAGCTTCGAATGGTACTAGGAACTCTACAGCATTGCACGGCAAGGGCGCATCGTACCGGTGACCGAATAATACAAGAATATGTAATCTTCCCCCCATTTGGCTTCAGCGTGTGTCCCGAGAAAAGCTTCACGAAGAAAAACAACACTGTTAACATTTACGTAAGCGTCAAATAATATTAGGCCAAGCATAAAATCAAAACTATGGGCCTAAACATGTACTATGCAATCAAATAACATCATTCCGGATTATCACACCGTGTCGGATAATAAATTATTGGAATTTTTTCTGGACGTAATCCATCCAGCCGAACTATGGCCTGGGGTCAACTCAGCCTCTAACAGGAATGGGTACCAGGAATACGAGTATATCCTGTAGAGTAGAGACAACCTGTGCGAGGGACTGACAACCTTGCATCCTTCATGTGCCGATCGTCTAGAACATCTGGGAACCTCACCCTCCTACAACCCTAAGGAACTGTCCAGGCCTGTAATGGTATAGCACTGTAGGACGGTAAATTTGGCACGGCTCTCTTCGAAAGTGTTCGAACAAACTTATTTTGCTACAAGCTGTCATGACACTGCAGTCTCTCACTAAAGCAGTAACTGAGGTTAAAGTCTGACAGCTTACGGACACTACTTGTTTCAAACGTGTTCATTACCGATGTCCATATTCTGCAGTTAATATTATATTTATTTATTTGCTTGTTTGTTACATGTCCGAATCTTCTACGCAGAGAAATAATTAATTCTCTCTTATCATTAAACAATCAATTCTACTGTTTTAAATATTTTTTGCCTGTAGAATTACTGCCTCAACTCTCCCGCATTAAACAGCGTTCTTTATTTACCTTTGATTTCTATTTCCTATTATCTTTTACACAACAAAATATTAAAACATAAATAAAGCGCAGAAATCATCAAAACCAATTGGCATTTACATACTAACACTGTGTGGGCTTATTGTCTTCAATAACGGAAAGAATAACAAACGAAGAGCAACATTGCTTTATGCTGCAGATAAAATTGTAAGTCTGCACAATTATTCACAATATCTGTAACCACAACTAGTTAGAGCTCCACTGTTTTTTTTATACATTCTGTGGGCCGTGCATCATGATATATTTGTGTAATAAGGACCAACAAGATGAGCTCTACTTAATTTATTTCTATAATCACCCTCTCTACATGTTTCGAATAGATGAACTATTCATCATCAGCAGGTAGTTTACTGTATATGAAGCATATGGTATTTATCATGCATCTGCGTTGACTAGCCGCTAGCACGATCAGAGTGCATCTTGTTGGTCCTTATAGCACGCATTTTAGCTCCATCTCGTGAAAAATTCACACCTTGAAACCCTCCAAATAAAGCAATGCTTGCGAGATTTGAGGTATTCACGTGGACGTTCTTAAATATTTCAAGTGTTTTGGCAATTAACGCCATGTCGACTGTAAAATAGTAATCGACGTTTCGGAAGATCCTTATGCCTTCAGCTTCTGAGTCAAGCACATCTCAGACACCTAGGGCTGCTTGCCGTTCAAACGAAGGCATGCCGGTCCTTTGAAACGATAGTGACAATTTACCAGCCGTCATGGTGCAATATCCCACGAGACATGAATCTACAAAATTAACACAATTTAATGCAATTTAATGTTACCTACAGCTTTTCTAACGGTAAATCGCTTCGGATAATACAGATAAATTCGAATTTTGACGTTTTGTTGACCGTGCATCTCAGTATATTTATCTCAGTATTTAACCAACTTGATGCACAAAATTTTGTTTCACAATAAATTTTATTTCATGCCTCTACATGTTTCGAGCACATGTGCTCGAAATATGTAGAGGCATGAAATAAAACTTATTGTGAAACAAAATTTTGTGCATCAAGTAGGTTAAATACTGAGATAAAGATAGATTCGTGTCGAACATCGTGCAGACTAACATTTGTACTTGATTTACACAAAATAAAATAAAAATTCGCATTGTAATTTCAGTAACTCGACACGTATCAGGTTCTTTCTCCCTCCCCTACGTGTGCTCATCCTACAACCATCCATTTGATCTCCCTAAAAATATTAGATGAACACCGAAAGTTACAAATTTCTTACAATTTCATTTTCTCCACCTACGTTTGGTTTTCCCTATCTAATATCTGAATATTCTCCTAAGAACAACATTCCCAAACACCCGAAATCACTCAAATTACTCAAAGCCCAAATTTTACTAACACAAATTCTAAAAGTTAAGTACATAGTCTGGTGTTTATGACCCTAGAATCGCTATACGGTGGCCGCGCGTTCTAAGGCGTAGGTCTCCGAACTCTCGCGGGTTCGAGTTCCGCCGGGATCATGGTCGTCGGTCTCTTACGGGGTAAAGGTCTCTGTGACGGACCAATCCCTTCGTCCAGAGGAATCCTGCCGAGTGTGTGTCATTTAGTACGACCAGGTGCAACAATAACCCTCTACACCTAAAATAAGTAGGTAGAAAGAGGTCAGAATAAGAAAGAAAGAAAAAAAGAAAGAAAGCAAAGACTCTAGAACCACTAAACACCACATGAAATATGTATATTGAAGAGCAGATGAAATAAAAAATCATAACAAAAATATTTCTGTATATTTCGCAGTAAATACAGCAGTATCAATTGTAAATTATATGACAGTACGGAAACAACGTATCGAATATCTCTAATAATTGGGAGGCACTAAAATGTAAAACAAATTCTATGACACTATTTGGACACTAGAGTTGGTTCTACCACAAAGCAATAAATCCACCCACTTCTACAATTGCTCTCCTTCCGGTACCACATTTACACTACAAGGCCTACACAATATAAAATATCAAACAGCCGCCATGTCCAGTTCACTGACCGGTTCAACTACTCCCAAGCGTTCGATAATTCCTGTAATCATATATTTTCTACAATCTGAACAATATCTTCCAGGACAATGTGTAATAATCTGCTCCAAAGACAGTTTCATACGCCTGCGGATCTTCAAAACTAATCATCCTACCATACATTTTAATATCACTTCCTTGTCTTCTCGATTTTCACGTCAAAGTTACACAAGAAGTTTCTATACCAAATTTCTTTACTCACACGCCATCTCTACTATCCCAGTCATACGCCACAAGCTTTGAAGACTATCAGATTTCACTTCGGTATTGCAGTCTCGGCTTTGTTTATGAAAGTTACACAGTGTATAGCTTTGAAATCGCGATTCATGTGTCCCTCAAGGGCAATTAATATATACCAGTGGACAAGTCGTACGGTTATCTGTAGAAACCATAACTTGCAATGTAAACCGTCAAATATGCCTATTAAATTTCCAAAGGGCATTTCACTAGTGAAATAATATTAACAAATGCAACAGCTAAAATTAATGAGGAATACGTGTATATCACATAGCTTCTGTACACGCATGAAACAGCCTTCAAAACAAATACTCTTGACCCTGAAACCAACGGCACAAATAACGACTCGCTGACACGATTTGTTTCAAAACGCAAGGCACAACGCATTCCTTGCAGGCTGAGCCATTTTGCAAGCTACAACAACGACTCCCCTTTGTGGTTCTTATACAACCTATGTAAGCATCCGCCATCGTGCAGCTGCAGGCCTCCTCTGAAATCACATGGTAATCGGAGATAATGGATTTAATAAGGCGGACGCGAGAACTGGACGCTGCAACAGGTAAGAAATTCTGTTTACATTTTACGCCAACTTGACGTGGCCTTGCTCTTTAAACGAAGTAATGAAAAAACGTAAGGTAGAGATAAACCAGTCGAAAGAGGTAACAGTAATTTCACAATGAGTCTGTCATAGAGTACGTACCGATAACACATGAGGATGATTTTACAGTTTTAAATTAAAAGTTCAATCGTGATTGGTGTACGGAAGAAAGCATTGTCTACTTCGGAAACTTACCACAAAGTGGCGTGTTGCCTGTTACTTCTTGCAAACCCGACCGACTGACTCCACTGAGCAGAATCCCTCCTGAAGAGCTAACATGTCCTCAGCTAGAAAATAAACTTTCCGCACTTTATGGAACCCTGGAAGTGCATTCGTAAGAGCCCGCCGTCTGTACCTATCCTCAGCCAGATCAACCCAGTCCATGGCCCCCATCCCACTTCTTGAAAATCCAATTTATTATTTTCCTCCCCTCCATGCCTAGGTCTTCCAAGTAGTCTCCCTCTCTTAGGTTTCCCCACCACAACCTTGTATGTATCGCTCTCATCCCCCGCCCATCTTATTCTTCTTGATTTGATCACCTGACAATGAGACATTCATTCAAATCCGGACGTCAGTATTGAAGACATTAACTAATCGATTTTTAAGAAAATCTGTAAGAACAATAAATCACATATCCATGCACGTTGAAAGCGAAAGAATATTAGCTCCATGGCATCAGTATCGTCGTCACGAGGGCTATGTAGGATACACGTCTGAAGCAGCCCTGTACGGCGTTAAGACAGCGATGGCTTTACAGCAACAGGCCTTCGAAAAATAATCCATATTTACTCAATCAGGTCTTCATTAAAGTATAAAGTATGAACAAGGCGAATGCGGGAAGATTCGCGTTGCAAATCCTAGTAACAAACATTCAGGAGTGGCTAAGATCTCTACAAATCCTAACATTCTTTAACACCGATCTACCAACTCTACTACAATTCTGGTACTACAAATATATAAGATACAATAGGGGCTATAAATTTAAACACATCTCTGAGATGACAACAGTCAACGTCTTTGAACAAGTGTGAATAAATGAAGCAACGGATTACCCCACCGAATGTCTTTGAAGATAAGTTCTAAGAATTCATGAGGAGTTTCTCGAATGAATACTACTAGGGTCTTCTACAGGCATGCCAAATAGATTTACCTACCTAACGGAGAAAGAACAGCACGTTATTAAGAACAGCTCCGAATATCTCAATTCCCTCAACAAATAAATACTAGACTATCTCGCTTCCACCAACAACGACAAAATTATGAAAAAATGCTTCATGTGTTCTGCTACATAACTTTTATTTGTAAATGCTTAATACGAATGACCACAAAGGTTTCTGAAAATTTAGTGTTATACAAATTCGGAAACTGTATGTACACATGGGCTATTTACAGATATGTAAATCATGTAAGTTTAAGAACCACTGCAATAAGGCACACTGAAAGTTATTTTCCTGCAGAATGAAATAACTCCCATGACGGTAAACAGCGCAGTATTTATTCCTATCCAGCCCTTAAGTTGACGTAGCATTTGTCCAGGTAACATCAAATATTCTATGGCGTAGCTTTACTTTTCTCACGAACACACTGAACAGAGATATGCTTTAAGATAAGGAAGAATCCTCGCCTACGCCTGCCGAAGGGTATAAGCCGAAGACTTCTTCTGGTTTCACATGCCTTATTCTTCTGGATGGATGAAAAAACTACTGTGCTAAGCAACAAAATATTCATGTAGCCGAAAACTCTGTACACTATGAAACATACCACAGAATCAACACATTTAGACCACACTCTCAGCTAAAAACGTCAAGAGAAATCTTTACTAATCTTCACCTACCCTAGTGGAATTAACTGAATGTGAAGGTGGGTCCTTAAAATCAGAATTTCGTAAGCCTGTAGTTTCTACTTTGAATAACGAAATTAGCATAACAAAGGAAATAATATTGCACCTATTAAGAGAAGGAGAGAGAAAATCTCGCTGCAGTAACATCCCAAAAACGATTACAGTCAGAAGTTCATTTCGAGCACTTTGAAGAACTACTGCAGACATTATCTGGAAGCTTCCATTCCGTGTATTTTTTTTCACAAATTAGGTCTGTATTACAGCAACAAAATGCATACATGCAATAAAATACATGTATTAAACATCACCTTTTCAGCTACAACTTAACATCTTAAGTTCCACGTTGAAAAAAAACACGATTTTCAAGTAACTGTATAAAAGTTGCAAACCTGTTTAATCTAACAATAGTTTTGAGCGCACAAGAAAGTTCTTCCTGAAAATGGCGCAATACGCGCCGAAACATGTGGGAGAAGAGTGATAATTAATACCTGTATTGTAATGTATATGTGCATTTTGTAGGTGTATTAAGGGCAAAATGCTGCAGACAATGTTCACTCCAAGCTGACGAGTAAGGGCTGCTAGGTGCGTTGGGGTGGGGAGGTTAAATATGTTTCCAGTTGGTCCTGCATGCATTTCTAGCAGAGTGGGAATTTCGAGGGGGCTGAAACTATGAACTTTTACCGGAAACCTTTGAGAATTAGAGCGAGGACGGTGTGGTCTGCTTAGCAAGGAAACGTTTCAGAACAAATCTCTTTTTTTTGTGTGTGTGCACCCGGCTTGCATCACATTGAACTCTAAGTGTAGTTTTAGCCAGGGAGTCATCATAACTCAATCAGAGTGTAAGCAAGCAAGCTCAACGACAAAAATTTTTCCCCTTTTCACCCCTCCTGACTAGATGTGGAGCCCCGCGACCTTCTCTCCAATGGATAACAAAAGACACTCATACGGGGCTAAAGCGACAGCTCTGTGAAGTTAAACTGATCATTCGCCTTCGTCTAACGATAATGTAAAGGATATGTGGAGTCTTACCTCCCGCTCATAAGTATGACGTACTGTTTAATTAATCAAAAGGACAAACGTGCCTCTGCATTTATTGACATGTCTGACATTATTGCGCAGTCATATGCCAAGTACCGAAATCTGACAGAGGTCAGCCTATGTCGACATCTTTAAATGAACCGGATTTAATTAGACACTAAAAATTTAGTCGCACAACCACCGCGGTTTCTATTTTCATATACCAAAACCACAATTCAAGCATAGTCTACATACAAATGTAACAATGAATCAAGTATGCCACGGGAACGAATACCACAGCCGAACTGCCAACAATTACTGGTGTCACTCAGTGGTCCCGGTAGACAACCGCACTGGACATAATAGGCTACAGTCTGTACCATATTGAATACGAGTATAACAACAGCTTAACGGCATGTCACAGGAAAACTAATTAGTGAGGTACACGTAACTGGCTAACAGGTGACAGCTACATATAACCTCATGCGACAGACCGCCAGTTTTGGCCGCTACTTCAAACCCATGAGAACTCCAAACGTAAAACTTTCACGATGCTGTGGCGTGCGTCGAAGTTCAGTTTCATCCCATCACAGGTTGTCTCAAAGCAGTGTGTGCGCGCGCGCGCGCGCGCGTGTGTGTATGTGTGTGCGTGTGCGTGCAGACACAGCACCACACAAATCAATCAGTGTCACGTGTTTAGATAACATTTCACCTTGATCAAGTCCGTCTCTTGATCGTAACAAATTACGCAGCTGAACCCCCCCCCCCCCCCCCCCCCCCCCCCCCTTCTCTAACCCACCCTCAACCCCCCGCGGGCGCACCTAACAAAACAAAAAAAACAAAAAACAAAAAAAAAAAACAAAAACGACAAACGACAAAAACGACAAAAACGACAAACGACAACAACGACAAAAACGACAAAAACGACAAAAACAACAAACGACAAAAACGACAAACGACAAAAACGACAAAAACGACAAACGACAAAAACGACAAACGATAAAAACGACAAAAACGACAAACGACAAAAGACAAAAACGACAAACGACTAAAACGACAA
>Ga0123354_10004961_pt1 | contig 19122 bp, 16 predicted proteins | sample TergutLab28metaG_2_FD_97872 | JGI IMG/M metagenome (GOLD analysis project Ga0123354, IMG submission 97872) | Labiotermes labralis P4 segment gut microbial communities from Petit-Saut dam, French Guiana - Lab288 P4 | ecosystem: Host-associated > Arthropoda: Insects > Digestive system > Gut ...
CAGAAAGGAAAACTGAATTTACATAGTGTGCGCATTCAAATTAGTTATCAAATGAAGTTTGGTTGAAGCTAGTGGTACTCGCTCGTATTCTCTGGCCAGGGATGGAATTTCAAAATTTATGAAGGCGCCCCGTTTGAAAAGTTTGGATTGTTTATAACGGAGGAGATAGTGTCCGTTACAACGGAGGCTGAAATGTGTAGTTTGTATTGTCACGTATTTAGTGTTATGAGTTTCTTCGTAAACACACTAATATTCTTGACATTTTTCACGCCCTGTATTGAATTCGGAAGAAAGTGGAAAAGGTTAAAGTAAAACATTACATTCTGTGTCGTGTTAAAGTGGTATAGAGCTTTATTGACCATACTGTACGTTGTCACCATGAATAAAACTTCGTCTTATTGGAGTGAAACCTTGTATGTGTCCTGTATCAAGATAAATGGGAAACCTGTTCTTCCTCCACTGGTAAGTTCCGAATGAAACCAGTCTTAACATTCACAATATTGCCAAATGAATAATGTTTCAGTCCACTTTGTATAGTATGAGTTACTAATAACGTCGTTGAATAAGCTGCAACCAGTAATAGTGTTTTCATGGAGACTGCCAATGATCTTGCAATGTGTGATCTATTCTGACATTTTGCAGACATTTATGCATTTCCATTTAATGTAAAGGAGGGTGGGTTGTGGGGTTTTATAGAAACAGGCAACTAAAAATATAAGCTTTCAGTATGGTTGTGTTAATATTGATATTTACTGCTTCAGTGAAAAGCACTATTTGCCTACAGGATTTCAAGTCTGATGTATACAAATTTTTATAACAATAAAATGATGTAATAGTTTGTAAGCCTTACATAATGGGGCCTGTGCATTTTTTTTAAGACAAAGTAAAACTACTGGATTTAATTTTCTCTGTAACTTTTTCTTGGGAATAAAGTTACATTAGGGTCTGCCCCCTTCTTTACATTGGTCATGTAACATAACTTAGATTGTACTGTTGTGGTCTATCCTCCAACACAAGAACATTATAAAATTTTGGGTGTTATGCTAGAATATCAGAGGAATTTGAAACAGCAAAATGGTGTTGAACATTGTGATGAGATGTAATAATCATAACATGCAGTACAACCAAGTAGTATAACACTGTATTCCAGATGTCACTTGCAAAATGTTGTATTGAGATGATGGGAACTATTCATGACCCAATCCTGGTCAACTTCAGAACCTGAAAACCCAAATTACTTGTGCAATTCAAAGAATAACACCAATAGTGTTGGAGTGAGTTTAGACATCTTTTGTTTCACTGGTGCCTATCATTTATTTTCACAATTTGAAAGAAAGTTTTTTGTTGAAAATATTGTTTCATTCTTGGTAAGAATTTTTTTTATTATATCCTGTGAATTCCTTTACTGTTTCTATGTAGGTACAGGGTATCTCTGCTACAGAATTACAACCCTTCACCTACAAATACTTATTTGTGTGTTGGTTTCCACATGTGTAATAGTGATTGTTATGCAGTTATACTGTAATTCCTTCACATCTCAGTTTGCTTTGTTATTTCCAAGTCTTGTATTGACAACACAATTTGTTTAATGTGTTTGAAGTTGCTCAGCTGCACTGAGTACTCATAAAATACATCTAATCAGAACTTGGAAACTGCAGATATTCTAAAAAGAGATGCAGCACTTGCAGTATCTGTGTACTAGATCTACGTGATTGTATCGCCATGATTCTGTTCTGTAATTGAGTAGTCGCATTTCCAATAATGTATCTGTGACATATTGGTAGTATTGTGACTCAAATAAGGTTTCAGATACCCTCAAACAAAATTAATATATGTTATATAGTGTTTTTCTGAAGTATATTAGATACATCATTTGTATCTGATAGTATTTAAATCCCTAGTTGTTATAACTAACACAATAAGATGAGAAACATAGAATTTACTGTGACTCAGCTGACAGAGCCTCATTTTTAAAAACTGTTTGCATTAAATGAATGTGGCTTTGGCTTTAAAGTAAAGAAATCTTTAAAAGATGGATCTTTCTCTTCCATAAGTCTGTGACTCAATTTACTTACTGTTTTGGTGTATATGTTGACAGATGACTCCTCAACGACGAGCAGAGATGTGCCACTACAAGCAGTTGGCTGTGGCTGTGGAAGCTCAACTTCAAAGTTCGACAAGGAAGAACTGGAATGATGAAAGTATCATGGAGGACAACAGCGTTACAGTGCTGTCAGGCACTGAATGTGCTTCAAGTAACCATAATTTTTATACCAGTACCATAATTGGTAATTCGATTTGTGAAATGGAGCCTACATTGATCTTATCAGGGGAGAGTGCCTCATTAAGCAATGCAGTAAACAAGAAACTGATGCCGTCCAATGATTTAGAAAAGAGAATTCTTAGAACTGTGGAGCATGGTCCGTTATTGGTTTTGAACCCAATTCAGCAGCCTGTATTACATAAAAACTGTAGTAGTGAAGTGGAAAATGTTGGTCAGTGCATAACAATTGATGCTAGAAGAAAAGAGGGTTTGTGTTCAGAAAACAAAGGTTCTTCAGTCCAGGACAATAACAGTGAAAGTGTTCTGGTAAATGATGACATTACAGATCATGACAAATGCTGTTTGGAGAATGTGCAGCAGGACTCTAGTTTAACTCTTACCAAAAATATTTTCAGTCCAAATTATACTGGATTCAGACCATGGAAGAAGGTACATAATGGTAATACTAGTAATGAATGTGACATGGTGTTGAAAACATGTCAGGGGATTGTCAGTAATTTGAGTGGTAATAAGCAGGAAACAAAACAGGTTGTAAGTGACAGTGATTTAAGTGTAAACACGGTAGAAATTGCTGATCACATCTTGGATAAGAATAGCAGTCATCACAGTTTCATAATGCCAGTTATGCAAAATGTTAACCACAATTCAGCATCTGTAGTTAGTGATACTGATGATAATGGACAGAAATGTGGGGCCATTAATGATGCTTTAGAATCAAGAACTGAATTTGTAAATGATAAAGAATGTATGTCTGAGGATGAAAATCATTCCAAAAATCCGCTTGAACCTGTTAAACTCCAACCAGAAGTAAAATGTACATTCCCTTCACATAGTCATAAGGCAGCTAACCTGAACATACCCGTACAGAACATTCCTCACCTCAGCAAGGAAACACATGAAAGTGATAATGTAAGTGAACCTGAGAAAATCTGTGAAGAAAGTCTGGATATCTCTAAGGTCTTACAGTCTGAATATTGCTGCAGTAATGACTGTGTAAGGTTGAATAGTTTGGGGTCTGACAGAAACATTGTAATGAAAAAGTACATCTCATTAGGACATAGTTCTCCAGGACACACGGAGTTTCGAGGTTTTACCGGCGATGTGCCTCATCTGTTGACACAAGAAAATCTGGAAGACAGCGTGAGTTCGGTCGCCATGACATCTAGCACAGACCTCACTCATTACATGAACATCACAGGGAGCAGTGACAGCGGATCGCCAGGCCAAGATTTTGCAGGTTACAGTAGCAAGTTGTCAGGGCAAGATATTCATAATAATACATCTAACATGTCAGCTTGGCATAGCCCTCCACTGTCTGAAAATAGTGTTGGTGGTCAAAATTTACAATCAGGAAGATGCAGTCAATCAACTTTGATTTCATGCCATAGTTCTTTAATTGGTGATAAAGCACAAGACACCATTCAGAACATTGTTGATAACACAATGGGAACTAGTTCAAGGCAAGAGAGTGTCTGTGTTGTTGAAAAATTTGTTGTACAAGATGATTCATCAGATGATTTGAGAGTTAGTTATCCCATGAATGTAGATTGTGCACCATGTCCAACTAAGAATTCCCATACAGCTTGTGAAAATATGAATTGTCATGTAGCAAAGCCAGCTGAGTGCCTTAGTGTGCCTAATCTGAAGCTTCATTATAACAAGTCTGTACATGGACATGATGACTTAGAAATCCCCGCCAGTCTGGTCAGTAGATGTGTTCAAGAATCTAATAGCACTGAGAAGAGTCTGAATGCAGTGAGTGGATGGAACATTCCGAAACCAGAGACACCACGTCCAAGGCTCGTGCGTCAGAACTCATACACTTTAGATGTACCGAGTCCCCTGCTTGTGGCTCACATAGAAATGCAGAAAGAACAAAATTTCATTTATGATATGACTGGGAGTTTGAACATATCTCCAAAACCATGTAGGAAAGCTTGGGATCTAGCAAAGGCAAAAAGTAAATGGAAACTCGGCAGGAAGAAAGGTAATTCATTATTTGCAGTACTTGACCAGAAAGACAAATCAAATAACAATATAAACTGTGATGATACCATTTCCTCCAGGTGTGCTTTCTTGGTTGGTGGTCAAGACCATCACATTTCCTCTCTACCTGCTAGTAATGCATCAAGTCCCATCAAGATTCTGACACCATTTGCATCTCTGGATTCTCTGCCGTTAGCAGTATACGTAGAATCTGTGAAAACGTTTCCACAACCCTCAACTCCAAGGCAAAATAAAGGCAGTTGTATAGCCAGTATTCCTTCCACAGCTACCATAGTAACTAATAGATCAAGGACATCTCAAAAGAAATCACCTGCTAGTAACAAATCAAGATCTGCCAAGCATCCCATGCCATCTGCACTGTTGGATGGTCTACCATCAGTTTCACCCAAAAACACATTGAAAACTTTTCTACAACCTTCAGCTCAAATGAAAAATAAGGACAGTTCCAAGCGTAGCGTTCTTTCAACACCTACCAAACAATCTAGTAACAGGTCAAGGACATGTCAGAATAAATCCCCAGCAAAGACTGTGATAGCATCTCAGGACAACTTAAAAAAAATCAGTGACTTCGAGTATGTGCCTTTATCCTCTCAGCAGGATATACGACAATTAATCCTACTCATGCAGTCTAAGCACCATCAACAAATGGCCATCCTGTTAGCAAAACAGCGAATGGAACAAGAAAATTTGCGTGAGGCCTTTCTTCAGCAGCAGGAGGAACTTGTGCTTCAAATCCGCAAAGTTTATTCTACAGCACCCAGTGCATCAGATTCTCAGACACCGCTGGCACAGCAGACTCCATCATGTGACATTTTGGCAAATCATGAAAATGGAAGTTTGAATTCTTCCATAAATCCATTTCCTTCTGGTTTATCCAGTGGAAGTTTGTCATTTGAAAATGCAGGCACTTCAGTCACATCAATGCGTGATGTGACTGATAAACATATTTTGTTGGATACAGATTTGGTAAGATTTCTGACAATTACTTCAGCTTCAAAAGAGAAGGAACAGACTGTAACTGGTAATGGTTTATATGAAGACTCAATGCAAGATAAAGCGTCAAATGATATGATAGCACATTTGCACAAATCTAGTCATGAGACTGTGTCAGTGGAAGAAGTCCCTCAGAACCCTCTACAAAACTGCAATTCTGTGATTTTTTCTGATTCAAACAGTACAGAAACGTATCTCCCAGTAGATTCATCACATCAGTCTCCTGAAGTGTTAGTCCCACCACAGCTGGGCAAATTACAGAAACGCAACAGTATTTCTGGTGAAGAAACTGCCAAAATCAGAGTTGATACTTGTAATGCTAATAGTGGAGTTTCATGTATTTCATCTGCATTTCCCAGAATTGTGTCCAGTGTAGCAATTTCAGGAACTGTGTCATTGCCAGTTACTGTGAATCATGTCCTCCAGAGGACAGAAGTGGACTTTGCTTCCAGCTGCGTTCCTAACATCCCACCAGTGCATGAGTCTGGTAGTGTAGAGGTTACTGAAGGACGGAATAATGACATCAAGGGCCGTAGCCCTTGCATCAGACAGTTGTTTCCATCTCGTGAAGAGGCAGGTGATTTGCATCCTAAACATCCACCGAGTCGCAGTGAACTTGAACAGGTCAGGTTTCTGTTTTTGTATGTTACAGTCATTCAGGGTTGATGTAAGATATGTGGATTCACCATAGGCTAAACCAAGACTAGTACTAATCCTGGGTACCAGGTTGCCATGGCGTCTACATAATTTCAGAAGCGTAAATTGTATTTTTTAATGCCAGTTTAACAGACACTTCATTCATAAAGCGCTTACTCATTCCCACCAACTAATAGCCTACTATGGAAATAGTTTAAAATGCAGGAGTGCAGAAATCCTGGGTCACTAAATTTTGTACAGTGGTGCCTAATATTTTTGGGTCCTCAGTGTGGAACTTGCTGCATGTCACGCTTCTTGCACATAGAAATTTGAGGTCACTCCTAGACTTTGGGGAAATTTATTGCACCGCTGGTTTAGCATAATATGAAAATGTGTGGAAGGAACTCTTCAACATTTCTGCCAAAGTTGGACCCAAATGTCCACATTTATTGTCAGAAGAGACTTCTATTTTGTTCTCCAAAACAGCAAGTTGTGCATGTTCCGTATACAATTTTATCCCGATCAGTGAACGAACCTGTTCTAACCAACCTCTCAGCTGTGTGTTCACTGACTCCCCTCACAAGATTTTTGTTCTTAATTTCTTATCTCCTCCTGATAGTCACTGCAGGAATCCAGCAATTAGCCCATCCTTCTGTTAGGCAAGTGCCATGAATTATGTTGCAACCCTCTCAGTTTGATTTTGGATAGTTTTTAGTGTCTGATGTGTGTGATGATGGGTGTTTTAGTGACTGTGATAGGGGTTTAAGTTGGACAGCAGTTCCAGTGCATGGCGAGTTCCTAATGGCAGACTTTATGCATACTTTTCAGCAGTTTTGTTTGTGTTTTGATGTTTGATAAGGCGTTTTGATATGAGCATTTTTATTTCAATGTATTTATAGGGACTTTTATTGTGGCATTTAGATTTTGTATGCTGTTTGGGATTTTTTTGACAAAAAAATCACAAAAAGTGTTTGTCTGCTGGAAGAAAATGCTCAGTTTGTATAAATAGCTTGCCATTTATTGGCCACACACACACACACACCTTACCAGCAACTGGGATAGTAAGAAGTTTAATTTCATTAGTCATTGCAACATAAAACCACATAAGAAAAGATTATAGTCTTGCTTGCAAGTTATTGAGCTGGCTTCTAGATTCAAAGGAGATTTATCCTTCCCTGAGCTAAGTCATCCCTTCCTAACACCCAGATCCATCCATTCATTCATTCATCCCTCTTTCTGATCATTCTTCATGTCTGTCTGTCACCACGTGTCTCATTACATGGAATCATTGCGAGACAGGTTACTGTTTCTTTTGAAATCATAACCTCATATGATTACCGTGTTAATCCCTTCACTTACTTTGAATAACATGATGCTGCCCATCAGATTGCGGCCACACGAATAACAGCTGTGGCACGTGGATTCCTGACTCGCAGATTGCTCCGGACTGCCCGTGTTCAAGATCTGATAGTGACCATTCGAGATACCGTGTTGTGTGCTCTTAAAGTGCATCAAGATTTCTGGACCAGCGTGACACCCGAAGATGTCGCGCTGCATGGCCGTCTTATCCAGCAGGTATGCTCTGCTGCTCAAGTTCTAAATTTTTAACCACCCACACTGTTCTTTGTACACCATATTCTGTATGAGAGCAGTTTTTGACTGAGAGTATTAGCATAGCAGTAACGCTTGAATTGTATTTGGGGGGCTGTCTGATTCAAGCTTCAACAGGACACTGGCTATCAAAACTGACATTTATCATAGTTGTTCCCATTGACTTGAGGCAGATGCCAGGCTACCATGCTAATTAGGCTAACACTTCTTTGTTCCAAATCCTTTCCAATTCATCATTTACCAGTCTTGCTTTATATTCTGTCATAAATTAAACCACAAAATAGAAATAGGGTAATTTTGTAACTAAATGTTATAATATCTTTACTGTGGCAGTGTGTTTCCTCCACAGGATTTTGCTGAAGATTGTGGTTGGGCTCCCAAAATCTTGTGTAAAGTGTCACTTAAAAATGCTAAGATATAGCACTGATGTTAGATGATTGTATGAGTATGAAGATTTGGTAGAATGTTACTGAGAGGGGAAAACATAAGAACTCAGAGAAAAACTTGTTCCAGTGTCAGTTTATCCACCAAAAATCTGACACAGACTGGCCTGGGATCCAATCTGGGTCTATGCAATGAACAACCTAAGGGCTAGTCACTTAAATTTTGGGGCACCATGTGATTGTTGTGATTTTAATAAACACTGTTGTGCGCTGTAGATGTTGGATATATATAGAGTGGTTGAGAGGGAAGCAAGTATGGATTATTTTAATGCACTACCCAGCATTTGCAAGAGGTATGAGAGGTAGCAGAAGCCTCAAAATGTAACGTGGGTTCTGTTAAACTGTACTTAATAAGACATTTGATTCCTACAATCTGTCACAAAGAATGGCAAATAGGAAACTAGTTTTGATATTGTCATACGAAAAATGTTGGGCGTACTGCACGTAACGTAAGTGTTTGTTCATATTTGCCACTAATATTACATTTTAAATAAGAATTTGGTTTCATTTATGATTACAAGTGGACAATGGAAGTATTCTATTGAACCCGGCGTTCCATAAAATGGAAACTGTCACAACCTGATAATATTTATAACTTGAGTGGCACTATAGACATGTAAGTGTACGATCCTCTGGTATGTGACTCCTTTATGTTCTGGCAGAACCTCGCATGCAATTCTATGCATTACTGGTCCTCAGTGCAATACTGAAACTAGATCCTGCAAGATTTGATATTACACACTCCTTGACCACTCAACCCTCAATATGAAGGCACTGCGAACCTTCAGAACATCTACCTTTGACATTATCCCTGAAGATGGCTGTTAAGCCCAAACATGTAGGGTCATAAATAGCTCATGAAAAGTGTTACTTGTTGGTTATATTGTGCCATTTAACTGTGTACATGTCAACATTCTGTTGTCACAGTATCACGAATTGTCTACCTAGTGACATAGCATAACATCCCAGAAGACATGAGTTCTCAAACAAGACACGTTTTTTAATCTTACGTTTATTGGACCGTGCATCAATGTGATAGCTGAAGAATAAAAGACCAACTTTATGTCACTTGCTATTTTATTTCACTTCTCAACATGTTTCCGACATTAATATATCCATCATCAGGAGCTTGTGACTATGCTGTTGAATTATCACATTGGTCATTTTGTTCTTGGTTCACTGTGTGTTGGAGATTTGGTGAGGTTGGGTTTGAATAGTATCTGTGTTGCAGGCTGAAGCCTGCTTCAACCTGCAACATGGATACCACTCAAACCCATCCTCACCAAATCTCCAACACACAGCAAACCAAGAACAAAACGACCAATGTGGTAATTCAACATAATAGTCGCAAGCTCCTGATGATGCATATATTAATGTCTGAAACATGTTGAGTACATAAGAAGTGAAATAAAATAGCAAGTGACATCAAGTTGGTCTTTTATTCTTCAGCTACCAAGACACATTTGTTTGCATTTTCATGAAATTTATAACATTAGTAACTGAGTCTTACTTTTGTAAGTATCTGTCTAAAGGTCAGTAACACTGCCTTTTTAGCGCCATACTTTGGCACAAAGATAACTTCACTTTAACTTAGGACTTGTCTTCAGCCCGTTGTGTTTCAGATAAACAGTATTAGGAAAGGAAGGGCTGTCTATTACAACATATATCAGCACTTTGTTGCAGCTAGTCGGCTACATGTTTCAGCCATATCGGTCAGTCATCATCAGGCCATGGTATTACAAGGAAAATGTAGCTGCTGTAATATACAGTATTGGTGGGTTGAAATTTCAAGCTATTCCAAAGAATTTTTTCTCTTGTGCTGACTTCTAGCAATGGGCCTCGTCCAAAGTACAAAAGTCAAAACAGCCCTCCCATTTTACGAATCCAACCAGGCATCCCCCACTGGGCACTAAACAGTAAGTAACACCACTTTTTGCACAATTTTGCATATACTTATTATGTTAATTTACTCTATTCACACTTTCTCACCAACACAACCAGTTTTCCCCACATTAAATAACAAGACAGTCCCACTGAGTATTGCCATTAGACATACCACAATGCATCCTATCCTCATGAATACCTATTGCTAGAAGTTAGCACATTAGCAAAAAAAATCTTGGGAACAGGTTGAGATCTTAACCCACCACATGCAATTAGAGTATTACAGCAGTTACATTTTCCTTGTAAAACCACGGCATGATGATGACCGACCGATATGGTTGAAACATGTACCCGGCTCTCTGCAACAGGGTGTTTTTGTATGTTGTATTAAACAGCCCTTTCTTTCCTAACACTGTTTTTAACTATTGAAATTTGAAAACAAATATTTTAATTGGAAGTACAATGGACACACACGCTTTGGGATCAAGACAAATTATATGATGTCTGGGGCCAATTTTTTTGTTGACAAAACTCTTGACATTTATTTTGCCACTTTGCATTAGGTGACAACAGCATGTCATGAACTCCACGGAGTGTTCTTCAGCCTATCCACTTCAGAGAAAATGGCAATAATTGCTGCTGACCGGGATAGACTCCGCAACCGAACCCCACGACCACCGGTACCTCGGCCACTCTCCGCTGCTACAAGGAGGGCTATTGAACGTAAAATGTTACAGTAAGTATAAAAAATTTCTCCACTTGGAATGTGCCTCAGAGGAATTAAATTACTGGTTTTGTGTAGAACATGCTTTGACTGTGGATTGCATTTGTCTCAGCATGGTCTTAATTAACCTTTATCCTACTGGGGTGGGTATTTATATTTTAGTGCATGGTTTATGAACAATTTGAGTAGTATGTTTGAACAGAAAAATATAAAATTATGGAGTAAACTGCATCTTGTGGAAATTAAACAGCAATTGTACAGCATGTCTTAAGTGCCCTATACACTCTCAGTTAAACTGAGCAATTTTACTGTGTGACATCATACCTGACGGAAAAACTGAATAAACTGCGCAGTTTTGACAGGCAATAGCGCAGGCCTCAGAACTGTCCTTTCTAGTCGTCTTTCACACAGAGAACTGTGCAGTTCATGTAGGGAATCCCACAGTTTCCTCACTTTACCTGCTGACACCACGATGGCATCATCTCAAGGCACATCCGTTTCTAGCAATTCATTCAGCAGATGAGCATCGCATGATATATTCCTTTTCATATACCACTTCTTACTCCACATTTTATGCTTTAATTTCCTCTTTTTGGATAACATTATGGCCAATGTGGCTACCAAACAGCAAACGACAGCCTCATTTTTATCCACCATAGTCACACGCAAAAGAAGACACATAGAACTGACAAACCTGATGGGAAACCTGTGCTGTGCCAGACAACATTCCATTCAGTTTTTTGTGCAGTTTTTTTACACAGTTAAACTGCACAGTTTAACTTAGATTGTGTGGGGCCCTTTAAAAATACAGTAAATTTCCTTGTTGCCTAAATATGTGAAATGAATTGGTAGGAGTGTTTTCCTACATGCATTCATAGAATTGCAGGTTTTTAAAGGGTTAAAGATCAAATGTAATACTGAGACAAATGTTAACATCACCATACATTACGTGCACGTCCTAATTGAATCCGTGCTCAGGTAAAGCAACTTACTGACAGCCTCTGCCTAATTCTTGCACCCATCAAATAGGAAAAAGTACCACTCAAGGGCGCATTCAAGGAGGGTGCGAAGCTGTCGTTAAAATTTAAAAAAAAACACAGATTTTGTAGACACGTTACTATTAAACATTTTACATGATTTACCTTCAGTCAAATTCAGTCACTGAAATCAGCTGATTAGGACATAATAATCCCAAAAAATTAAATTAAATTAACTTACACATTGTCTTACATGAAATTTAAAAAAAATGAAGAATATTATGCCTGGTGACTTAAAATTAGGTGAGGGAGTTGCAGAACATCTAGTTGTATTGGTGTGTGCATACATGTTACAGTTATACTTACTACGTGATTTTTATAACATAATTTTACATCAAACATAAATTATATATAGCCTCAGGGTCAGCTTCTCTGAAAGACTGAACGTTGAGTATACCTGAATGTCAGTCTGTTAAGATGTGATCAATCTGATTATGAATATTACCATCAGGGGAGCTCCAAGTGTATACCAGGACAGTCCATAAAGAAACCGAACTTTTTTTTTTTAATTTATTGCTTTACTTACAACATAATCAAACTTGTCACCTTCAAAGTACTTCCCCCCTACTCTTGATACACCTCTCCCAATGTTTTTTCCATTTCTGGACTGCGTCCTGGAAGGTGTTTTGTGGGACAGCGCAAAGGTCCCGTATCAAATTTTCTTCTACCTCTTCTACCGTCTGAAATCGGTGGCCTTTTAGTGAGGATTTCCACTTCAGGAACAAGAAAAAGTCCGCAGGAGCCAAATCTGGAGAGTAGGGCGGCTGGTGGACAACAGTTGTCTCATGCTTTGTCAAAAATTCATGGAGTGATGCATCAGCAGACACAGCACAAATTTTGCGGCAACACAACACATCTTCATTTTTTCGGTCAAAATCAGGTGGCACGAACTTTTACACAACTCATGACTTTGCGTACGGCTCAAACAATCCTCTCCATAAGCCTGTTGCAACATCTGAAAAGTCTCCGTAAAAGGTTTTTCCCTATTTGAAACAGAATTTGACGCAAACGCGTTGCTCCTCAAGATCCTTCATTTATCAACTTGCAAAAAATCGCCAAGAGTACTAAACACACACTCATTCAAGCGCGTGTAACTTGATGACTAATTGATATGGCATGATGCTGCTAGTGTCAAAATGAAGCTTAAAGTCCCTGCTACACAAAGCCACCATTGCGAACGTGCTGCATTGGCTTGCTATTTCACAAATTCGGTTTCTTTATGGACTGCATACGTATATGGAAGCTTCAGTGGGGAACATTGTGCTTTTGACTACTTGAACACCACTGTCATTACTACAAGGAGATTTAAAAAATAAATGTCACAAATACTCAGGTGCCGAGACTTTATTTCGACTTTGTTGTGTACATGGTATGTTGGTATGGTACACATCACACCTCCATACAGTCATCGCTGACATATAAACATTTGTCCCACTGTAGCACCAAGACTTGTGTCCTGGCATAGAAGAAATGAGTTTCAAATGTTTGTAGCCGGAAGGTGGGAACTTACTACACGTCATCATGTGTGGCAAAATGCTTGCAATCTAGGTGATTCTTAAGGGGTCCAGAGACATGGCCATCACTGAGCCCCATACTGCCAACCAAACTTGTGACTGCTAAGACTGGAAGGTTATGGACCACCCTCCCTCAGCCCCATTTTTGCACTCAGTGATTTCCATCCCTTTGGACACCTTAAGCAGCACCTGAACAAAAAACGATTTGCAAGTGACACCAGTGTCGAGAATGCTTTCACCTTGATACCTTGGTGGGGCAAATGCTTAAATGTCAGTGGTGACTACATGGAAGTCTTATGTGTACTATGCTACACTTGTGCCATGTATACATTGGAGTCAGAATAAATTTCTCAGCATCAGATTTTTTATTATCTTATTTTTTTAACTGCCTTTATTTACATATAGAATGCCATGCCCAGTTGTCAGTTTGAAAATATCTTCTCTTTGTATGCATTACAAAAACATGGATTGCAGTTTTCATATGGGGGCTACTTGGCAGTACTGTGGGTACTGCAGACTATACAACACTGAGTGATAGTGTGACTGATGAATCACAAGTGGGAAAGGATTTGGAAGGAAACAGTTGTGGGCTGATAGACATATTGTCTTAGCATTTGTGTGGAGGCAGAAATATACTTGTGGATGTCATATAGATGAAGTTTACTCATCCTTCTTGGTATCTTACAGTATTTTATGCATACTTCCAGGAGCCAAGTTGTCTACCTTCCTAGCAATCGACCAGCTAGTGCCAGCTGCATCTTTCACAGAAGGAAATTTATGGGGAGTGATAAGCGTACTCATTCTGGTAAGTTGAGTTTTTGTACTGGTGTTGATTCTGTGCCATTAGCACTTTACGGACTTCAATTATGTGGTCGGACAATTAAGTTCATGAACTCGCCACCGTGTGCTTGCCGTGACAGCACTGGACAAAAACCCTAGTATGGTTTGATGACATTGACATATCACCATTTCACAGCTGTGTTATTGTAGATCTATGGCAGTCTCTTTCTGAGTGGCATCTATTACTGTCTGCGTGTGTTTTGGTGTGCCACCACGAGAATGTTGGAGCTTGAATTAGAGCAGTGAATGAACATTAGATTTCTTGTTAAACTTGGAAAGAGTGGAAACGAAATCAGAAAGATGTTAGTGCAAGTTTACGGGGATAGTGCTATGAAGAAAACAGCAGTTTACAGTGGGTGAAACGTTTTGCTGAGGGAAGAGGAAGTGTCACTGACGAAGAGGGATCAGGATGGCCAGCAACAAGCAGAACTGAAGAAAACATTGCAAAAATTCATCAAATTGTGCATGAAAATCATCGGCTGGCTGTCAGGAGCATAGTAGAGCAAGTGAACATCGACAGAGAAAGAGTTAGGAAAATCTTAACTGAAGATCTTGACATGAGGAAGGTGTGTGCAAAAACAGTTCCAAAGGAGCTCACTGAAGAACAAAAGCAAAGAAGAGTCACAATTTGCCAAGACCTTTTGGAGAGGCAAGATGACATTTTGGGCCATGTCATCACAGGTGATGAAACATGGGTCTACCAGTATGACCCTGAAACAAAGGGCAAAGTGCACAATGGAAGACTGCCAACTCCTCACAACCAAAAAAATTCCGTCTGCCCAAATCAAGAGTCAAAAAGATGTTGCTGACTTTTTTTGATATTAGGGGGATTGTTCATTATGAATTTGTACCAACTGAACAAACAGTCAACCAAGTTTACTATTTGGAAGTACTGGAAAGGCTGAGTGAGAAAGTTAGACGGAAACGACCCGAACTTTTTGCCAACAACTCTTGGATTTTGCATCACGACAATGCGCCTGCTCACACAGCACTGTCTGTGAGGGAGTTTTTAGCTACTAAACAAATAACTGTGTTGGAACGCCCTGCCCGTTCACTGGATCTAGGCCCCAGTGACTTTTTTGTTCCCGAAGATAAAGGAAATATTGAAAGAAAGGCATTTTGATGACATTTATGACATCAGGAGTAATACAACAGCAGCTCTGAAGGCCATTCCACAAAACCAGTTCCAAAATTGTTTTGAAGGGTGGACTAGGCGCTGGCATCATTGCATAGCTTCCCAAGGGGAGTACTTTGAAGGCGACCATGGTGGTATTCAGCAATGAGGTATGTGGCACTTTTACTGCGATGAGTTCGTGAACTTTATTGTCCGACCACATATGTCCAAATCTTGTTTCTCAACGTGTGCGCTACCATTTCAAATTCAAACATATTTGTACACATTTAACAGTACATTGCAATGCATGACAGTGGCAATGAGATCTTGGTTAGCTGTGCTGATCATCTTACCTATGTGGTTTGCTGTATCTTTCTTGAACTCTTGTTCCTGTAACACTATATTTGCTTTAATATCCCATGTGTTTGAACAAGTTAAGCGCCTATTTATTTTAAGAAACAAATTAAAAATAATGTCAATTTGTTGAAGTTTTAGAGTGCATGCCTAAGAGGGACGAGGTAACAAGGGAGTGGAGAAAACTACATAATGAGGAGCTTAATGATCTGTACTCCTCACCCAGTAATTTTCAGGTGATAAAATCGAGAAGAATGAGATGGGCGGGGCATGTATCACGTATGGAGGAGAGGAGAGGCATATACAGGGTTTTGGTGAGGAAACCTGAGGGAAAGAGACCACTTGGGAGACCCAGGTTGAGATGGGAGGATAATATTAAGATGGATCTTCAGAAGGTGGGATGTGGGGGTATGGATTGGATCGAGGTGGCTTAGGTTAGGGACAGGTGGCGGGCACTTGTGAATGCGGTAATGAACCTTTGGGTTCCATAAAATGCGGGGAATTTCTTGACTAGCTGAGAACCGGTTAGCTTCTCAAGAAGGACTCTGCTCCATGGAGTAAATAAGTATGTGTCAGAGTTCTTATATTAGGTTTTAGTGTACACAATACACGTCTTAAAATTTTGATGTTATGTTGTCATACATGTCCCTATGGCCTTTTCCTTTTTTGGTTGTATATCCTGCAACATGAATATGGCATGTGTTAATAAGTACAGACTTAATGCATGTATCTACAGAGCTATTTATTATTTCAGAATATTTCAGTTTTTGTCCTTGAAAAGCCTTCTGACTGTCACTGCAGTATCAACACTTTGTTCCTGCTCCATTATCTTGTTCATCTTTCAATAACAGATTCTTCTACTGGAAGCAAAGTTTCATGATTGATTCTGCCTTTCCAATTATCTTGATTTCTCTCCCTTTTCTCTCTTGATACCAGTAGGTCCTGCACATCTTATGCCTGAATTCCAAAAACTGAAGCCCTTAAAATGGTGGCTGTGTGGTAAAATAAAACCTGGGTGAGATCATTTTTCTTTTGAAGTAAACTACCTATGTATTCAGAAACGTGTCTCCAACTGGCAGAATGTCAGGTCTCAGATAAGACCTTGCTGTTGTAGAAAATAAATGAACACTGCACTTGAAAGTCTTCTAGGATATGATGCTGTTTCAGTGGGCAAGTATTTGCAGACATTTAGAAGGATCAGAGTACCTCACCTTCAAGGTCAAGTGGTCCCAAAAAGGCACTAAAGTCTTTTGAAACGTTGGGAACTTCTCACTAGGCAGCGCAGTATAATTTCCCAGAAGTAAGAACTGTCAGCAATACTGCAATGTGAACTTCAAATCTCAAACAGGGATTTGAATTTCATGGCAACCCAGGGCCAACAAGAGCAGGTTCAGGCACAGGAAAAAAATGTTTCCAGGCCCACCAGCAAGGGCGGACCAGCTACATATTTTTACACTAAATCTTTGAGCTGACTTTCAGTTTCAGAGAGACTTTGGCTTGGTATGAAAGGGTTACTGTGTACAGTTGACAAATAATGATGGTACTGTGAAATACAAAAACGTATGCAACATAATTAGGGTGTGGGCTCCCTTTCAAACTGCCAGGCCCTGGTAATTTGTACCGGCTTCTCCCCAGTCTCACTGGCAGTGAAGCAACCCAGCATGTATACTGGTATTACAATATACAACAAATTTGGACAGTTTTTAAAGCGTTTTTCACTCTTAGAAAACAGTGTGCAGCATATTTAGGGACACAGAGTATTTGAGACAATATGGTAAATAACATTAAAATAATGGTATGGAAACAAAAGAAAATGTATGTAAAAAGGCTTGACACTATTTAAATTCTTGTCTGCTGATTATAACAGTACTCTACATTAGTTGGACCATTTCAATATATGCTGTATGTATGATTCTAGAGTTCATTCATGATCGTACTAGCATGATGCCTATTGAAATTTCAGGGATGGGTTGTTGTAGTTACAAACATCATGAAATATGCTGAGGAACTTTCTGTGCATGTGCAACTCTTTCTTTAACAATTTTTGTCTACAATATCTAACCGCATTAAGCTGGTAAGTTCCAGAAAGACAATTACATTTATAGTAAGATAGCAAAATTAATGGAACAACAAGGTACTCTTAGCTGTTTATCAAGAGGATGTTATGTTGGCAGGAATTTCTGAGGTGAGTCAAAGATTTCTGCTCAAGCAGCAACAGACAACACAGCCTCAAATCACGAACAAGATACGTCATTCTCTCAATACAAACTCTGGTCGAAGACCCTGGCACTAGGTCGGTAAGTTTCTTGACTTAGTGTTATTATGGCTCTTACTGGATATGAAGTACCAGACTGAAGTAAATTCATTTAAGGAATACTATTAGAATACTCTTAATGTCAGGGAGTGAGTGAATTTTATGTGCAGCTAAAATATAGTGATCTTTTTTTAATTTTTAAATTGCTGTAGGATGTGGTAACTGCATATGTTACATGCACAATAAGTAGAACTGTTGGTGATGTATGTGCCTTGTTCATATGGACATTACTATAGCTCATTTATGTCAACTGTTCAGTAAAACATTAAACAGATAAATATTATTATTGTGGTTTATTATATTGTACAAAAAAAAGGGCAAGCATTTAGACAAATGTATATTGTAATATTCATGTCTGATAGGACTTTAAAATTATGTGGTTTATCTTGATCTCATTATGTTTCAAAATCTTAAAGACCATGCTAGCCATTCACAATCTATATTTTGCTTCCTGTTTGATGAAAACTAGTTAATGATTGCAACCTAGAATTTTTATAGGCAGATAGATTACAATATGCCTGCAAATGTTGTATGGAACAGTTTTTGATATGGTAACAATTACAAACTTTGTGACAGTACAAACCGTTCTGGGTATGTCTATGATGCACTTTGTAACTAAAATTTTTAACAGCAGAAACTTTGCAAAAATGTAAAAATTTTATACCTTCCAGTCTCTCAATTTTAAATGAAGCATTTGAATGATAAGTATAAAGTGAAGTATAAAAAGTTCTTCAACATAACTTCATGTTTAATATCACTTTGAATGAATGATGACAACGAGAAGCTCCTAAAGACAACAGCTAATTCAATTTATGTTCTAAAAGGCAAAGGAGACAGTCATCCGAAACACAGAAGTTTGAACTCAACCATACCGTGACTCCCCTTCCTCACTCTGACACAGTGCCATTTCTCCCTCACGTACTTACTTTAGCCTCCACAGCCTGTTTCTCGACTAGGACACACCCCCTGCCCTTCCCCCCTCCTTCTGATTGGCTCAGGCTATTTTCAAGCCAAACCTTTTCCTGTATAAATATCCCAACAATCTCATCCCAGGTATTCTTCCTGTTTACACCGCCTATGAAGATGGAAAAAACCCAGAGTGTTCCGAAACATCAGCATATAAAATTCAGGCACTGGGGTATCACCTGAAAGAAAGAATACAACAAAGTACATCTACTTTTGCAAAAGCTATAATGTATTTAGGGCTTAATTTGCAGCTCTCTTTAACACTGACATTATAAATTACCACTTCCGCCAATTGCTGCAGCACGTCGGGAGGAGCGCCGGGACCCAGCTGCTGTATTACACTGATCAGCAGTTTCGCAAAAAGAGTGTTGTGTGCTAAGTCGGTGGCTGAAGTTGCCAAC
>Ga0123354_10004962_pt1 | contig 19121 bp, 11 predicted proteins | sample TergutLab28metaG_2_FD_97872 | JGI IMG/M metagenome (GOLD analysis project Ga0123354, IMG submission 97872) | Labiotermes labralis P4 segment gut microbial communities from Petit-Saut dam, French Guiana - Lab288 P4 | ecosystem: Host-associated > Arthropoda: Insects > Digestive system > Gut ...
CCCTGACTGCATACTCCTTCACAGAACAACCCAAATTTCGTAAGCGTTTTGCAGCCAGTAACCCGTCACTATACCGACTACAATACCCTGACTGCATACTCCTTCACAGAACAACCCAAATTTTCCTGCCACTCTATCGCTTCTAACGAAGTGTTTTGTTTTTAAGCACACTTTGTGCACCCAAAATAAATGGACAAACACACGTAAATGCATTTGAGAATAGTAAAATACATATGTGTTGTAAGTACTATGAGACGAATGTACACCGAATATGTTAGTCTAGAGTGTTTTTCCATCATAGAGAACAGAGAGAGAGAGACGAAGATTATGCCAGAATGTGGTGAAGGTGTACAAACAAAATTGTCGGCTCTGATTACTGGATGAAGTAGCACAACACTAAAAATGGACGACAAATAGAAAACTGTTTTTGAGGTCATAGTGTTTAGTATTTCCTGGAATTCTTTGTATTGTAGGTTACACATTTAATGTTGGTCTGCGGTCATGTGGTTTGGAAGTTACCACAGTCCTAAATTTCAACAATGCACGAAATTGTTAGTGTAATCGTAAAAAAGAAAAGTTTTAAGAACGACACCAAGATCACGTGTGGGAAATTTGGATTAAAGTTCCAAAAGTAACTTTGACACTAATCAGTCACTGTTAATGGTGAACTTCAAGCACCGGCCGCTTTTCATAAAGAGTGAATTATCAAGTGAGTACATAATACCACATGAGCCAATCACAAGCACAACACCACTGATTAAGTATTTATACTTAGGCTTTCAAGGCGCTCATTCAAGTAGGTAGGCTGTGTTATATAACGAGAAAGAAAAGTGAGTACGGCGAAGATTGGAAAGGAGACGATTATAATTTTTTTGAAGTTACTGCCCTGGCATTTGCCCGAAGGCACTAAAGAATTCCAGAAAATGCGTTAGTCAAAACAGCCATTTACTTCACGCCTAGAGAGTTACCGTTATACAGACTTATTCAGTACATATCAGTAAAAAGCCAACTAACCAGCTATTGACATGTAGCTTCATGGCACAGATAATTATTTGATTAGGAGTTAGGGGAGTCAGGGGATTCTTCACTTTTGAGGAACTAGACGGCTGATGGCGGTCTACAAAAAGTACCGCTCTGAGCAGGCTGAGTTCAGAACTCAGCTAAGATTCAGAATTTTCTTTCATAAACTTGTATCTCTCACACTTAGCTGTTTCTTTGAGGTTTTCTTCCAAAACTGTGAATGAATGTTTTGTTTCCTTTTTGTGCGCTGCATATCCTGATGACTTCACACTTGTCTGTTTAATCGCTCTTGTGATAGTGGTTAAAGCGTACAAATGCTAATCATATGGACGTGGATTTCATGGAACAAATGTTTGAAGACCGAGTTCATACCCCACCGGAAGTAGTCAATCCAGTACAAAAAAAAATCAAGTTAGTTGTACTTATGTTAATACTCGCTCGTTATTTAAGAATTACAATGGATCACACAAATACAGAGTGGCGTTACAACGACCTGTCTTAAAGTTTAAGAAGTTATAGTAAAATTACTAGGTTCTTCAAAGGGTTGAAGCCTCTCATTAGATAATGTAACGTGAAGTTGTAACTGTGTCCAGCACGACGACATAACGACCTATTGAGGTACTGAAATAAAACTCCACCATTTCTTAATCTTGGAACTGGAAAAACATAACTGGTCAACTACAAGATCTGGCCACTTCAGTACCGGGGAAAGAGCCTTTGGAATAATTGTTATGGAAATGTTTACAAACCTGTGTATAAAAGTGAAATTAAGTTTCGAGATTTGAAGTTCCCATAACTGTGTTATAAAAAAAATACAAGTATTCTAAGATGTTACGCCGTTTCGATTGGTAAATGGTCACCAACCTTGTGAAAGAGTGTACTGCCCTTGTCTGAAAGTTTAAAGGATCCAATAAAAGTCATGTTGGACTACATATGAAACACATTTGCGTAACGTTCCAGAAAACTTTGACATTAATTCCATTATGTGCTAAGTTCTAATACGAACAAATATTCAATACACACACTTCCCACATTAGGTTACATTCAATAAGAATGTTTGCTGTTTGTAGGAATTTATCCTTCAATACATACACAAATAGAGGCCCGGGTAGCTCAGTCGGTATAGCGACTAACTACGAGCTGGATGGTCCGGGATCGAATCCCGGTGGGGACGAGATTTTCCGCTCGTCCAGACGGGCCCTGGGGACCACCCAGCCTCCTGTAAAATGGGTACCCGGTCTTTCCCGGGGGTAAAGTGCGGCTGGGGAGTGCTGCTGACCATTCACCCCCTTCTAGTGCCGTGCTCATGGAAGAGTAGAGCTATACCTCTACCCACCCCCTGGGCCACACCGGGTCTGTAACGGGATCACTTTACGTTTTAACTTTTTACATACACAAATAAAACATAATTTACAAAATATTTCTACAAGAGTCAGAGATTGTTTCTCATTGCTTAATTTCTCTATAGTGCAATTTTACATTGTGTTTGTGTTTATTGTCACGGCGAACACAACTTTAGAACAATATACATTAAACTCTAATCTCCTTCATGTTTCGGCCATTGTGTTCGCGCTGAAAATAAATGCAAACATTTATTAGCAAACAACAATATAACGATACCAAAAAATATAAATTATGGCCCTGTGCTCATTTGAAGACATCTCTGGGTTTACGAAGATGTTTCCTTGAACATTTTTCGTTAGGTACAAAATTCGTAAATTGAAGACCCAGTTCCCACTACCTTAAATGTTAAAAATTTTTACTGGTTTCTTAACCCAAATGTCACCAATTTCCCCCCCCCCCTCGCCCCAAATATTATTTGATAAAATATAAAGTAATTACTGAAAAAGAGAAAATCTGACCACAGTATTTTGTGCCGGATGTCATAAACAACAGCGGTTATGTAATTATGGGCCTAAGGTACAGTACGAATACAGGCAGTTTGCTTCCCAAGATATTGCTTACTTACATACACATAGTTGTTTGTGGCAATATTTTTATTCATGGTAGAATGGCAAACAGTAAAAACGGTAATGTAAAAGCGATTATTTAATAAGACATTAAATAAATAATGCAAAATAATAGGCCTACATAAAATGAAATGTGAAAGCTTCTCTGGATATTGCAATACTTTTTTCATCATCATCATCACCATCATCATCATCATCAACCACAGAGTACTAGTCATCCATGCTTATTCCGCCTTCATGGGTATTGGTCCATTCTTCATTTTTTCGTAAACGCTAAAATTTATCCGTTTTTTGAAAAAAAATACAAATTATTGTTCTTCATAAAATCCAATCTCCGTGAATAAAATGTTTGCATATTGAGCGATGCCTGTATCCAGCCAGTAGAACTGACTGATCAGAAGAGGGTGTAGTGGATGTGACTATACATACTTATTTGTAGAATATTTCAGAGAAAATGTAATGGTTGCCCAGTTACATTCCAGCAGGCACGGTGGGAAGTTATAGAAGGAGAGGAATGGTCAGCGCCACGTCCTGGCCGCTTTGATCCGAGAAAGATACTTGGTGACCACTGTGCGGGACCTGGGTGGGGCTCGGGGCCTGTCTGGATAAGTCCGGAAAATCTCACATCCTCCGGAGTTGGAACTTCGGACCGTCTAGCCCCTACAGCGTTGCTATACCCACTACGCTAAACCGGCTTCCACTTTCAGAGTATCGGCTACTTCGTAAGAACGTGACTTTCTCTGTCGCTGTTGCTGGGAAATTAGTTGCTTGGTGTCTCGTTTTAAAGATGTGAGGAAAATAATATTACAAATCTGTTTCATTAAGCCCACATATTGAATATCATATTTTGTGGTAGGTATGAGAAAATTACCTTATTTGTCTTAATTTTGTAGTGAAGTATAGGACGGATTCCGGAGTTGCGTAATTCATTAATTAGCAAATATAACAAAGAATTCTAACTTTAACATATAAAGCATTCATTAAATCAGCACGTCTTAAGGCACCACATATCCTTGTGCACACTTTCCTATGGCATTCGCGTTCTATCCACGTTTTTGTTAAAATGACTGGAGTAAAGTAAAATGCTTCCCTTGCATGCACTGTAAGTTTATGTAACACAATATAGGCTTCATAAAATAAATACTGACTATACCGTTGTCTTTAATAATTGTTGGTAACTGCAGTCTTCGTGACACAATTTCTTTTCTTATATCTTTTTATACATTTTTCATAACTTTTTTTTTGTTTCAGTTTCATACTTCTTCCATACTGCATTCAGTGCATTAGCTGCTACGTCATGTATGCATATTCTCAATTGCACCTTCACAGCAACATTCTTTCGATGAAACAAACTTATCCTTCACTGGTTCGCGCGACTTCCAGGAAAGAGCGTCCAACTGTTTCCGCCTGGAATGTCGACGTCAAAATGAATCACTTTATAATATTTTATTTTACGTGTGTACTTTCTCTGCTTCAAATCTCATTCCTTTTCTATCACCATTTCTAAAGAATTTTAAGGAGCAATATTTCCCTTTTAGTTTTCAAGTATTCTGTTCCAGAACTCTTTAACCTTTAATTCAGTTTCAGTTAAGTTGAACTACAGAACTAATTTAAACTGTCCATAAACCATTTTATGTTTGTATTTTGAAGCTTATGTTTTCAACCTGCAAGAATTTCCGTGTGTAGCTGAAAGCCTAGAACTCCTTCTAAACTAAATATCAGCAAGTTATTGTAGACAGTTTATAAATATTACGTATGAACAGTAATAGTATCTATTCATAACAACATTATTAGCAAAAACATTCAAAGTTGCAATATTTTCTGAAATTATATTATAAACCAATATTCTCAAGAACAGTAGTCTATTTTCCAAAAATAAAACAAACTTGATACATTTCTAAAGAACCCCCACAGTTTAATAATTTAACAACAATAGGTAATGTCTAGCGAAATAGATTATTACTTTCTTTAGATATGTGATGCTTGGTAGTCTGGTGTAAGTAGATGAATACTCTCTTCTGGGTTGTGATGCCTGGTAGCGTGGAGGAAGTAGGGGGTTACTGTCTTCTTGGATATGACGCTTGGTAGAAGTAGGTGCTTAATCTCCTCTGGGATAGAGGGTAGACTGGTAAACTACGCAAGTACTGATAACTAAGGCGTCTCTCACGAGTGATTATAACATTCTCTGGGACTCAACAGGTAATAAGTGGACGCGCAGTAACGACTGACATCATTGCACGTAGAGGTGCGGCAGGACAAGTTTTCCTACGACAGGCACGTCCAATGTCTAGGACAGGGAAACCAAAGTGTTCCACGAGGACGAAGCAACTTCTGGCGTCCTAAAATGTCTTGCGAGTAGAAACAAGCAGCAATTCTGGAAGGATTATTTAGTCTACCGTACGTGCTTCTCCCTCATCTTCGTTAACAGAGCTCAATTTAACGTGTCGCAGATACATTATGCCATTAACTAGTAAGCCTATACTCCCTTCTTAATTTAAATTGTAATTAGAAGATTTCATGTAAATATGGAATCAAGTTTCTGAAAATTGTGAACAATAAATATACGGCGTTTACTTACTGCTGTACAGCGTTATTGCAACTGCAAAAATTATTTTTATGTCTTTTGCACCATGCGTTTTAATATAATTACACAATATAAACCAACGAAATGCACATTTCATATATTAATATTTTAATTTTTTTGATGTCTTCTACATGTTTCGAACCCGAGGGTTCCTCTTCATGAAGACGGTTGTGTATACATTTATGGTATGTTACATTTAACGTTTATCAGTATAAGCAGTCTAGTAAGTAGAAGAGTGTTTATCGAACATACTCTGCAAGTACTGTTTGTACTGTTGCGGAATTCGCTTGGCCAGACGGAGTACTTCGACGTCAGGAAATGTCGAAAACATGTCACTTTGCGAATAAAATTCTAGAGCTTTAACGCGATAACAGCTTACCATTGAAGGACTAAGAAGAAAATGTTTGTGTCAACCACTTTCTTTTCGTCAGCATTCAATCAAATTTGCTCTCTTGAAGCATTATTTGAATGATCCAAGTACTCAAAGTTAAAAGTAGCGAGAAGAATAAGCAGCTTTGTGTCTCAAACCTAAACTGAAAATGGTTGAACTAGTTACAAGGTGAAATTATTGTGCCAGCAAACTACAACTGACTGAACAGGCGGTGTTCTGGGTCACTTTCAGCGTTCCAGTGGCCTTGGCATTGAGACGGGTCACCAGATTTGCCATTAATGAGGACGTCAGAAATCCAATGCAATCCTAAGCTGTTGATTTAATTAGTACAGTGGGCTTCACTTTAAGGCAGTCAGTCTTCTGCTGTTTGTTACAATTTATATTAATGATTTAGGACAGGGCTGACGAAACTTTATGAGGGCGAGTGCACAGACGGACTATGAATTTCGAAGAAATTTTTCCGCGTGCCCATGGGAATATTGAAGAGCAAAATAAGGTCATGGAGTCTTCCATAATTATTATTAATTACTTCATTATTATCAATACATATTGTGAATATATAATCATGCACAGTATAATTATTATATTTCTAATAAATGCCTACTTGAGGAATGCAATAAAGAAGAAAATGCGGAAGTGACTGGGCCTGCTACTACTGACTGTTTGAAAAAAGATTGTAAAACATTTTGTCCAATGTCATGTATTCGCCCAGTCACCGCCAGGCCAGCACCCCTATGAAAAATATCCAGTCAACACTTCTCACCGCACCCGATTTGTGTAAAAATGTTTCACTCGGAGTGTCATTTGGTTCAAGGGTAATTCATATACAGCATCTACGCAGTCGCATGTATATATATATATATATATATATACACACACACACACACACACATATTCTTCACAGTATGGGACAACAGTGAATGCTGCATGCCAAGGAAATCTTTCAGCGTGCCATTTTGGGCATGCGTGCCATAGGTTCGTCAGCCCTGATCAAGAAGAACTCACATCTACTTGAACAGTATCCTTATTATGATAGAAGCAAGTAATAAATGACGACTAAAGTAACTTACAGATAATCTAATGACGAAAATATATTTTTATTGACCGAGAAGTGTTTTTATATGTTTAACGAGATTCTCACATACATACGTGGTATGTAGAACTGTTTTAATACTGAAAAGGTTCCGAGTATACACAAATAAAATTTCCATGTCAGCCACAAACTTCAAAAGTTGTAGGAGTGGGACTGATAATACAACCGCTTTGGGAAAAAGGCCATTCCAGTAGTCTGTTACTTAAAAACACGGTGGCGTTAGGAATTGATACACTTCTTACTGTTATTATTGTTATTATGTGTTGCTACTACCGCCATAAAATGCGGAGGTTTAAAATATGTGACCCACATTCTTGTCTTGTACATGAATTTACTTACGAAATATATAGTCGTAAGTGTCCAAAGCCATGAAGCCATGAAGAACGAGTAGAGATAAATCTCTACTCGTTCTTAACTTCGGCGGTAGTTGGAGGTGGCCACTTTACCTCTGGGAAAGAATCCGCTGTCCATTTAATGGGAGGGGGTGGGGTGGGGGTGGGGGCCCCAGTGCTGGTCTGGACGATTTCAAGAAGAGAAAAAAACTCTTGCGCCTGCCTGGATTCAATCTCCGGATCGTCCAGCCCGTAGCCTAGTGACTTCTTCACTATTGCATTATCATAATTATTGCTTCATTTTATTGTTTTATTGTGTTCTGTTATTTTATTTTTGTGTATGTACGCGTGCTACTGTGTATTAGGTTTGATTTTGTAATCGGCCATTAAGTTAATGCAGCAGCATATAAATCAAGAATTATATTTATTTATTTATTTAATATTAATTAATTAATTTATTTATTAGTTTATTTATTTATCGTAACAACAGACAGGCTCATCAGGATTCAAATGGTAAGTCAGTTACTCGTTGACCACCTCTGTTCAGCAGAATATTATTGGCTTCAGTTTTGCGAGTTTCAGTGCAGAGAATGTCTTATAACTAGAAAAATAAGCATACTCACGTCACCACAAGTAATTTTTCGTTCCAAACGTTGTGCACAGAAAAAAATGGTAGACTCTATAAGATGCCGTTTCAAAATGCCGCAAATCATGCAGTGCGATCTTGTAGTATTCTATAGTGTTTTATCGTCTTGTTTAGGTCATAGAAAGCTCTGACACGTGCACAAAAGAGCTATTGCACCTGTCCTTACAATGTGCAATATACTACTTCACACAAAGTACGCGTTAATTTCTAGGACATCTACGAACAGTACGAATCAAACATGCAGGAAACATTCAAAAGAGATACACATAGAATACCAAATGTGAAGTGCATTATACTGAGAACATTAGAAATCAGTAGGCCCTACTTACTATGCAGAATCTTATATTATGCTCTATGTTTTTAAAGCGCCTAAGAATGGATGGTTTTTCATTTGTTTAATGACGTCTCTTCGTCTGCATTAGGTTATACAACGTCGAATATTCTGGTGGTTGCAAATGATTAATGAGGAATCGGTCAGAGGCTCTTTTCGGACATTGCCGTAAAATTTACTTGCAGAATATATCACAGTGCACCTCTAAGCCAAAAATCGAAACCATAACTTCCGTGTCGCGTACGCAGCGCAAAGCGTTAATAATGTTTTGCCATGGGGTGAGGAGAATGATGGTAGTAGATACCTAGAAAAATTGGGGGTTCCTATTTTGTGGGATTTGTGTTCGCGTCTGCAAGTAATCAGTTATCGGGTGACACGACTTGATATCGCACAAACACAGAAATCTCAGCTGCGCCGTTGCAAAAACCCGAACACTCGCTTTGAGAGCTTGTTTTACAGGTTTGAAAAAAATTTGGTGTGTTGATTTGAAGTGACAGGAGTAAATAAAATTACAAGCTTTTCCTGCCTCTGATTCCAAATTCAACGTGTCTCACAAACAAGGCCAGAAGAGACAGTCACGACAGTATAACATTTCATATGCAGTGTAATGAACTCCAGTACCTGTCTCACACAGACAAATTCATAGCGGTAAAACCCATTATATCTGGTACGGAGAAAAGAACGCCGCAAAAACTGAGGTTGAATTGCCTTTAAGTTGTGTGTTGATTGGAATAATGTGTTGACATTTGGCGAATAACAAGAGTAGGTATGTAGATGAGGGTCTTAGCCACAGTGCATAACAGGGCTTTCTGTGTAGATTCATAATTCTGAACGCTTCGTTACAGTGGTCATCCCTGAAGAGTTGTGTCTTGCTGTCGCACCTTGTGACCTCCTTAACCCACCTCTTTTTTCAGGTCAGTAGAACTGACAAACTCTGTAGATGCGTCAACACTAGGCGGAAAGTTACGACGCACAGCGCTTTGGCTGTCAGAAAACGCAATACATTTTACTGTAATATCCACTACAGCCTGCTCAGAGATTAGGAGATATTACCAGTGCTTTCAGTTCATCAATGGCGTCTGCAGAAGCATGCGAATTCTGAACGTTATGTGCCCGTATTACTCACGGCATACACATGAAGCCTAGAATGGCAACTACAGAAAATCCCACAATGATTTTTTATGTATGATTTGAATGTTAAGTAAAGTTGAGCATTACTGTTATATACTAGTGGAGTATGACGTAATGTTGTTAAGTACACATTTAGGTGTGCAAAAGTTTCATCAATTCCCCTTTAAATTTCGAGACAGCCGGTCCTCCAAAACCTTGGTACCTGTCCGACAAATTACACGGCGTCATACAACATTAAATCATAATCCTCACAGTAATATTCCAGTTAACCCATGCCAGGAATTCTAAAGAGTTTATTCAGGCAGGGTTACTTCTTAAAAAAAAAGTTCTTTTCCGCGAGATCAGCAACGCCAAGCGACAGCTGCATGTGACGATTGTACGAGTATTCGGAACGCAATCGCCGAGGCAATTCCACTGCCACTACTGCAAAATATAAGCTCTCATTTACATATCACATACATTATGAACACGGATATCATGAATGTTTTAATTCCTGTTCCTACAGAACTATTGCTATTACTGCTGTTATTTTACGTACTTAAGAACGAACAGATTCTAAGTTAAATTTGTCGGAATAGCTCAAAGTTTGGCGTTATGAGTATCGGCAAATATACAGACTTTCCACCCAACATAAATATTCGTTTACTGTAACACAGCTACAAGTTTCGGTCCCTTTATAGGACCATCTTCAGACTGTCACATAAATCCGTTTAAAAAAGCAAATGCGCATACAAGGCATACACTTCTTTCTTCGTGAGATCTGATATATTACAAAAATTTAGTTTTTATTTTGTCGTGTCATCAAATAGCCGGTGTTTACAAATAATGCTACGTATGTGTAAGACAGACGATTATTTTAAAACATTTATTTTTGACAGTCTGTACAGGTTTTACAGTTAGTATTTTGACATTTTTGTATTCAAAACTATATTAAAGATTTTCCTTTCTTTGAGGTTTGTTTTATTTTCTCTTTTCTTCTGTCTTTTTTAATGTCGTGTGGTGAAGGTTCAGTTAGCAAAGAGTATATAATTGCTTGTTGTTGATTATTCATGTGCAGTGCCAACGTCTTCTATCTTTACTTGGAATGTTTTCTTCTCCAGTTTGTTTTCTCTGGTGTCACATACATTAAAATGATGCGACCTCTCTGTATCCTATACTTCATTTTATCACCACACCGGATAACGTCACTGTGTTTTCGTAAGTGATGCAGTCAAACATTTTACGAGATCGGACAGAATTAATGAATTATGAAGCAATAAGTATTACAAATTACGAGGGTGTGCCTGTATTCTTGCCTTAGTTAACCGGCATGCAAATTGCATCTTTTCTGCGCTGCATTATATTGTCACCTGTGGCCTGTATGGTGCCACCATATTTTTTTCACATTATCTCATAAAAAGCACAATTTTCCGAGAGAAGTTACTGAATATGAAACGTTTCTCATTCTAAGCAGAATCCAGCGAGATATTATCATAAATGTACACAGGTCATTATGTACAGTGCCCGTTATTCTTGCCAAATTTTAATGGCAATTTTCTCGACAGATTTTCGGAAACTACTCGAATATCAAATTTCATGAAAATTCGTTCAGCGGGAGCTGAGTTGTTTTAATCGGACGGACAGACAGACATGACGAAGCTAACAGTCACTTTTCGCGATTTTACAGAAACATTAAAAATGTGTCTTGTTTTCATACTAGAAATTAAAAAAATGTATATTTATTTAATTGTTTTATATTGTCATAATATTGTAGTAAAAACAAAGACAAAGATCCATTTTTTCCCGAGTTCTGAATTTAGAATATTTATTTAATATGTCATCAATGGGTGCCAGCACTGTATATTTTTTTAATGTACTTTGTTGTAAATACCAAAAAACATTTTAAAATTCAGTTGTTTACAGTGTGAATGCTAGGAATACATATCAATGTATACACTTGTTGCCTTGTGTGTTAACAGAAACATGCATACCAAACTGGCAAAAAAATCTTGAATAAGCTGCCTCTAGTGTTATGAATACTAATAATCTTTAGTTACTGCAAATTCAGAATTATGATCTGTTCTGGGTATTTGTATGTTTGGAGTGATAATGATTATCTCTGCATTGCCTGCCATGCTGTGTATCTTAAAACTATGATCATATTGACCAACTTTTGAGTCCAGAATATGTCTGAATATGCTTGTGCACATATGTGTGGGTATGTGTGTGTGTGTGTGTGTGTGTGTGTGTGTGTGTGTGTGTGTGCGTGTGTGTGTGTGTTTAAGTTACAAATTTGGATTCAACTGTCTGTGTATATGTAATATATGTAATCCCAATCTCAGCTGTACTTAAATCATTATAAATATGAAATGTCATGCAGTTCACATAGTCCAGTACACGTTAGTAAGGGGAGTCTGGATTGTCGTAAATGAAAACTGTACTTATTTCTGTCTTGCAGGACGTCTGATGTAAGAATTTTCTTCTGTTGAATGGATAAAAGTAAAATGGAACTGGTGAATCACCTCATATGCACAGACTTTTACCCAAGAGACAGAGAAGCTTCTAAGCTATATCAGAATTTCATATCTATTCATTAGTTTGGTATTACTAAATTAAAATGTGGGGACGTCGAAATACTACAGGGTTAATAGTAGTACGTTTCCTTACCGGCTGACGTACCGTCGCGATGGTCATGTTCTGTTAGTACCCATGGATCGCTGTTGACTTGGGTTATAAACTGTGGTTAGGGAACTGATATGTCTTACTCTGCAGATAGGACGACTATGTTCTGCAGTAACATGTGACAACTGTGTTGTCCTACCCAAACGTTGATTCCTTATCCGCGATCTCTTTGCACTGTGCTCTTAACCCACACATTGCGATGTTCAGAGCGAGTGGTTACAAACATACGCTGCGCAACATTATAATCTGTGGCAGCAACGTAGCAGAACGATCTCCGACCGATATCTCGCAATGTTGACTACCCTGAGGTCGCCACTTCATGAGAGCTCGATTCGCTGGACACGGTGTATTCGGTGGACTGAGTCGAGGTAATAATCTGTGGACTGAACGGTGTGAACAGTTGTGATGAAAGTTAGAGTGTTGCGTATCGAGTGTTGAAGAAAGCAGTATTTTTAAAACATCTTCGAACTAAAAAAAATGACATACAAGATAGAACTGGATTCTGACTGTCACAAGAGTCTCTCTCTCTTTTTGCTTAAAGATGTGCAGAATGCCGCTGAAATTAAAGAAATGGTGGTGAAGGGTAAATTAGAGTGTTGTGTTGTTAAGCCGTGTTTGATATCTCATCCGTTTCAAATTGTTGTAGCTGCAAACAAAGCTGTGGTTAGCAAAATGCAGGGCAAGATGACTACAAGAACACTTTCTGCAGAGATACTTTATAACTTATCGCTGTCGAGAAACATAACCCAATCTCTGATCAAATTTGGAGTTGGAGAATCGGATAAGAACATGTTGGTAGTCATAATCGAAGAAAGTGGCGAGAATGGTACTGATAGAACACTTTCACACTTTAAGGGAGTTGTTTGTCCAATCGAAGAGTTGCCAAAGTTTTCTGATGGAGTGTTGATCAAAAAGACATACAAAATTGAAGATTCTGAATTGGCAGTGTCATCACTTACGGACTCCATTGTGACAAGAATTGTTACAAGGGACTTTACTTCAGTATAAAACGTCTTATAGCGACCAGCCTTCACAATACCATGCACTACGTACTAAGGAGGTTACCGTGGGAATATGGTTTGTTACTTTTTCAGTAAAAATCTCTGTCGGCTGGAGGTATGCATAGAAGGCTAAATATGTGAATGGATCAGACGTGTGGGATACTATTATGTGTCCCATAATTTTAACACATGGTTTGGGTGGAAGTTGTGTAGAATTATCATTATGTTACCTAGTTTCAGTATGGTACAAGGTTATAATTACATACTGCAGGTTAATATGAAAAATTTAACCATATTCGTTTTGCTGTTGTAGCTCCAGAAAGAGATAAAAAGGTATTCTTTGGAACGAAGGGACCCACCATTATGTTCATATTCCACGCATGCTCTGTGTGAGAGCAGTATCGTCTCTTGTGTTTGATCTTATTCTGAAGGCATTCTATCTAATGTCAATGGAATGCCACGATCATTAAATACTGTCATGTAGAACTGATATGTAGGATTACATTTGCATTTTACTGAAAGGCTGTATGTTAGCACTATGTGTATACAAGGTCTGTAATATAATTTCAAACATTGAACTTCTGTCACTAATATGAAAACTGAAAACCTAAACCTTGATAGATCATGGCAGCTGTGACTTAAGTTTGTCATAAAAATAAAACTTTGAGTATAATCTTTATGCTTCATTGACATACATCACCAGAGTATGTGGAACTGAAATGAAATGTTCACGTTAGTGTGTTATTGTGTCATCATTGATCATAGTCATTGGTGGCATATGTAGGCTTCCTCACCTTCAAGTTCACATTTTCCTCATGTTGTCTCTGATTGACTATGGTTATTAGGTTAGGTTATATAAGGCAAGGATAGTTTGTTGTGGTAAATTATGTTATGTTGAAGGCATTATTCCTCCCTGGTGGATGACACTTTGTAAGTTTTTTTGTATGTTGATAATGTCCTTGAGTTTATGAGATTGTCTTATCACCCATCAAGAAGTGTGATCTGAATTGTATGAGACAGGAGAGGAAAGGAAAGCATAAAGGTGAATTTATTGTGATTGCATTACCATGTTTTGTCATCAGCATTAATTTTGTCAACAAAATAGTAGAATATTTGTATGTTAGTGAATGAGGAATCATACACAGTCTTACATGGAAAGTATGTGTGTCCGCTATTCTGCGTTGGTGCAGAAGGTTTAATACAGATGCATTATTTGCTTTGGATACCTCAGGCACAAGTGACACATACAAGAGTAAGAAATTAATTTTATTTGTATTTAAATATTCACCCTATGAAAGAATATTTTTAATGAAAGTTGCAGTTTTTAATAAATTTAGTTTTATAGTCATGTACTGATTTTATTTATGACAGGATGCTATCAGAAGTTTGTTATGTTTCAGTTTGGGGTTCATGCAAAGGAAGTGCTACCACTGAGCAAATATACGAAGATTGGGCTGTACTGTAGTATAGGCCAACCACTGCAGGAAAATTTTCAATAGATCTGAGGCAGGGAAGTTTCAATGTGGCAGTGGTGGGTGGTGCTAGCATAGGTAGGAAGTGGCTACACTGGCCTGAGAGGTGTAGGAGTGGCAGAATTACAGTGCACAGGGCATCCAGACCACTTCTGACAGTGTGAATGAACATGGTAAAGGGCTGGTACAGCAGAAACTAACAAATGCACAGATTCTTTTAGAATTACAATAATGTTTAAATACATCAGCTCCTATATTGGGCCTCAGTGGCCCATCACGAGGGACTGCACGATTGCATGAAATGAGCGTTTAACTTTTTTATCATCTCCAGTATGTAGTAGAAATGTCAACGAACTTTCAACAGTTCTACTACATACTGGTGATTATAGAAAGGTTGAAGGATTGTTTTATTCAACTGTGCACCCCCCATGATGATGGGCCATTGAGGCCCGAAATATGTAGGAGTTGACATAGTGAAACATTATTGTAATTGTGACGAATTGTGTGCATTTGTTGGTTTGTGTTGTATCAATTGAATCGTAATGGAAAAGGTCAGGAAAATGGTGAAGGGGTGGACTTAGCGCGGGTAGCACATAGCCCCAAACACACACTCTGCCCAGTGTAATATGTGATGCGCCTTTTGCTTGTAAGCACTGAAGTGAACCGTGACATCCTTCCACTTTGAAGGAGAGCACCGACAATAACAGAGAGCTAGTCTAAATTATAATTGATGTCCTCCATTAGTTGGTTCCTTTGGGAAGGGGAACACCTTTTGCAACAGAGGGATAGCCTACATGGTAACCAAAGTCTGTCTTGATAGGCTGGTTCACTTTAATGGTGGGTTGGTCAGTGCAGGCACACCGAGCGATGTCCTACAGCTGTCATCTGCTCTGTCATGGCACACCAGATTCTGTGTGGTCAGCCTATACTACAGTAGTGCCCCAAGACTGAATTATCATCTGACAAGTTTTGGATTGAAACCCCAGTACCAGATGACATCAGAGCCTCTCAGTTAGTTTCAGAGATGAAGCATGAGGTCAGATGGATATGCATGTCCTTATTTGTATATTTTATGTACAGTGTGCAAAAAGTAAACAGAAGTGAATAACAATGTTATGAAGACTAAAACTACTAGTTACTTTATTTTCTGGCCCTAAACATTGCAGTGCATCTTATTTTAGAAACAGTCTGAACCTTTCCTTACAAAACAGCACAAGTTGTTTGCACAGGAGTATTTTTTTTTGTCAGGGAATGTAATAATTTAGAATAATAAACACTACACACTAAATTATTTACCTGGTATTTCATCTAGTTTGTTCATTGTGTACAAAATGAAAATGCAATCAAACTCTGTTATAATGTCATCAAAAGGACCATATAAATTGTGTTGTTATAAAAGAGTGTCACTGTAAGTGAGGTGTGTGATAAGAGTGAAGGAAAATTATTTAAAGACAAAATGCAGGCCTGCAGGCATATTAGTTGATGTTAATGCTGTGATCTGTTTCAGATTTAAATTGCAATTACAATTTAAACGTAATACAAATTACTCTTCTGTAATTGTAAATTTCCATACAGGTTTATGCTAAAAAAAATACATTAATTTAAAATTAAAATTTCGGTAAATCAAAAGTTATCATGAGAAGAGGAGCTCTCATTGATACATTGTCTCTCTCTGTTGTTTAAACCATTTAAGCAGCACCTCATCGACATTACTTCATTCAGGCTTTCAAATTGCTTTCTTTATTCGTTTTGGTCAAATGCACTAATAATTTTGGTCCTGTTTTTACAATTGTTTGGATTGTAGAATTTGAGACCAAATATTCACCGCACCCCACCCTTCTTTTTTCCATTTTCTATTTGTTGTATCACTTTCAACTTTTCCTTAAATGCTCAAAACCTTCCTCTTTTTGTGACTGCAGCCATGTTATCATATTACCAGTCTCCTGTTAACTGAAGGAGTTGAAAAATACAGGGCAACTTTATGCTGAAACTGAATTATCAATACAGTTGTCATTTTCCAGGCCTCAAATTTATGTAGCTACCTGAAAGCGTAGAGGTCTTCCCTCTTAAGGATGAGGAAAGAATAGAATTCTCAAAAATAGTCTACTTCATGGAAAATTATATTGGAAACAATGACTGGCAATGTCATTATATCTGAGGTAGATGCTCAAAGTATGTCGTACTAAGCGAGGCAGAAAAACACATGCCTTATGGAAAATTAGTTTGTACCAAAGAACGTATAATGTTATAGCCGAGGTGTCGCACAAACTGAGGTCATTATAACTGAGTTTAACTGTATGTAAACACTCACATGTAAGCTATTTTTTAAGAAAGAGTTATGACAAATACCATATCAATTCTTGTATGTTTGTACTTTACATTATTCATTCCATGATCACAGTGAGCAATGCTAAGGGCCTGTCACATTCTTTGTACAGTAATTACAAACCTTCAGATTTATTTTATGATGTAGTTACGTGATTCACAAAGTAACACCTTGTACGAGTATGTAAAACTAACTTTTTACTTAATAAATCCTTTACCACGGGAATAATGCAAGATTCTTTCCATTGACAGATGCACACACTGGTTGTTTCATGTTATCCTTTTACAAGTAAATCTGCAAAATAAATACACTACCTCATGGGCTTGTTCAGTGGCAAGAAAAAACAGATTCATACAGGGTACAGAAGGACAGTGCTACATAACTAACCTCTAATAATACAGTGCAAATGTTCAACACCACTAATACCAAACCATACCACTGAACATCAGGGATCAAAGGCTGGTACTGGCCCCAAGGGTTATTATCGATGCCATAAGATAATAGCCACAAATCTTGGGAAACGCATTCTGACAAGATATCAGTCAGCTCTGCCAGCAAATCCGACTTCCTCACATCCTCGATCGTGATCCCTGGGCAATGCATCTTTAGTTGTAGCAGAGAGGAGCAGATGAAGGTGAGCCCTCAGTGCCTCAAAACCGAGACCTTCAGCTAAGGGAGCATACCCCTACAGAAAACGGGCATGTTTGGAGGCCCTGAGGTTAGCTACCACCAAACTTACTCAGCGAGGGACTGGTTATCCATCGTGAGGACACCCTACCCAACTCAGAATCTCCAGAGGAAGCACAGGACTGATTCACAAATGACAGCTAAGGCGAGAAAGAGGACAATGAATCCAGGTTTAATGAAAATAGGCGTTTGGAATGTCAGAGGTTTAAATGGCAAAGAAAAACTGCTGCAGGAAGAATTAAAAAAAGCAAATGTAGATATAGCAGTGATACCAGAAACAAAAAAAGAAATTAAAGGGTTCGCAAGAGTTGGACAACTATATTTTATTGTACAGTGGTGTCCCAACGAATAAAAGAGCAGCCACAGGTATAGCAGTAATGATTAAAGCCAAATTTAAAAAGAGAATACATAGTTATGTGTTTGTAAATGAAAGAATTCTTCAATTAAGATACAAATTGCAAAGAGGATATTTAACATTACTAGCTGTCTACACTCCGAAGAAGGGAAAACAGAACAGAAGAATTCTATGAAACCATCCAAGATCAGATAGACAAAATAAGTAAAAACAATTACATTGTCATTGCCGGAGATTATAATGCAAGAGTTGGAAATATTCCTATTGACAGAATTTTGGGTACGAATGGTGAAATTACTACTAACAATAATGGACACAAACTAAAAGAATTTGCATCAGTAAATGAATTAAAAATAATGAACACATTTTTTAGACATAAAGAGATTCATAAAATGATGTGGAGTGTCCAAGGTTATAGATCCATTATAGATTACATTCTAACAAAGAAGAAACTATCACCTTTAGTAAATGACACTTAAGTTTTTAGGGGATATCATGTCACTACAGACCATTACTTATTAATTTCCAAAATTCGTTTACCTCATAAATGGTATACATTTTCTAAAAGATCTCTATGGCAAGAAGAAATTTTTAAGGTACATTTGTTAGAGGAACCAAGTATAAAATTACTTTATCAGAGGAGATTAGAGCAAAATCTGATGCACTCACCATGTAGCCTTAATATTGATGTAGAATGGCAAACTTTAAAGAACACACTACAACAAGCAGCGAATGAAGCTCTAGGCAAAACAAAAAATAGAAGACACAAAAGGCATTTAATTTTATGGAATGAGGATATTAAAAACTTGATTGAAAACAAGAAGAAGGCTTAATTACGGTATCTAACAACACGTTCTGAAACTGACAAACTAGAATACAAAAGGTTAGTGGCAATTGTGAAAAGAGAGACAAGAAAAATTAAAAGGCAATGTTGGGAAACATTTGTATCGAGAATTGAACATTATTTACATGGACGCCAGATAAATGCATATAAAATTATTAGAAATTTAAACGGAACTGAAAAAGATAATTTGCGACTTAACCCAACAGTTGAACACACATGGCTAGATCACTGTCAAAAACTTTGGACTAAACAATTTAATGATAACACCACAGAAGGG
>Ga0123354_10004963_pt1 | contig 19120 bp, 14 predicted proteins | sample TergutLab28metaG_2_FD_97872 | JGI IMG/M metagenome (GOLD analysis project Ga0123354, IMG submission 97872) | Labiotermes labralis P4 segment gut microbial communities from Petit-Saut dam, French Guiana - Lab288 P4 | ecosystem: Host-associated > Arthropoda: Insects > Digestive system > Gut ...
CCCCCCCCCCCCCCCCCCAGTAAGTTTCCTGCCCCAAGTACATAAATTGCTCCTACAGCTACCAAGAACCGTCCAGAATGATGGTGAATGTAATACCATACCCACAAATTTTGCAGCTGATGACCCCAGTGGATGTACTTCAGTCAGCTAGCACGTGTGACGCCTGAAACTCGTGGTCTGCCCATGTAGCTGACTGCTTTCCAGACTGCAGGATGTCCTGATAAGAAAACTGGGGAGAGAATTGCTCTTACTCCTCGCACCAAAGCCCTTGGTTTAAAAAAAAAAAAAAAGGTTCATGATCCAGTTTTACAGAATCTGGAAGAATATGTGAGAAAGAATGTATATTGTGGAATTGACTTCCAGAAAAGTGGTATCAGATTTTATTCATTTCCAGCATGAAATGCATGCATAATGGGGAAGTTGTGTTCATCTGCTGTTGTATCCACATTTTGTAGCCACTAAACTACTAAATGTACACTAAAAACTGCCATGCCAATTTAATTTTGATTCCTATTAATCCAACGTAACCTCCAATCCTCAAGAATGACAAGATAAAATTCCAAGCAGCCTTAAGAAACTACCTACGTACACACTCCTGTTATTCTGTAAATGAATTTCTTATGTGTACAGATAATCTATCCTAGTGTTTTGTAAAATGTTAGTAGTATTTTAAAAATTGTGTATATTTGGGTAATTACAATTGTTCCACATCCTACTGTTTTTGGGACAAACATATGGATCCATGGATTGTGTGTATGTATGTATGTATGCATACAGCACATTAAACTTTGTCGAGTGTCTCAACATGGGTTATCATACAAATATTACACATGTTATAATGTACAGCTTATTAAGATTTGAAACTCATATATTTTTGAACCAGCATTTCCCAAGAGATATTCAGCAGAACACCATCTGGTTTCTGCAAGAAAACTCCACGTTGCCTTGCCCAACTTCAAATACTTGCAAACCGCCAGGGTTTGGGTAGCTGGCCCAACCAGCCTGAGCAAGCTCATTCGCTGTGTACTTGACAGCGGAAGTCAGACAAGTTTCATAAGCACGTCCATTATAGACACCCTGAAACTAGAGGTGGTTGATCAGCAAAATTTGGCGGTTGGTGCCTTTCAATCGCCGTCTGTTATGTCAAGCTCGCGAAGACTAGTCTGACTGGACCTCAGAGGGATTTGTACCAACAACAGCATGATCATCACTGCATTTGAGAGCACCTATTAATACTTACCCCAACCACCCGTGCCACATGACGTCAACGGGATGACGCACATTCCCAACCTACAGTTCGCGGACCCCAGGGATCAAGAGTACCTTCACATAGAAATCCTGGTTGGAGGCAACCATTACAGGAAGATTATGAAGGACAGTCCGCAACAGCGCATATCAATGACCTTGGTGCTACTGCCTTCAAGGCTTGGATGGGTACTTAGCGGAAACCGATCCGGTATTTCGGTCAATATTCTTGTCTCAAGGTTAAGCTGAGATGTAGATGCAAGTATGGGAGATAACCAGTGTTTGTAGATTACATACTGTCCTACGTGCAGCCATCTTTATAAACTTCAAAATAAATGGTATAGATGAACTACTAAAAAACACATTTGGAAAATCAGTGTATTTGATTGGGTCAGATTTTTCATTTTTGTACATCTTCTAAATTCAACTGGAAAACATTTTAAACGATGAAACTGGTACTAAACCAACAAGAATGTAACACGTCAACAGTTGGCGGATAAATATTCTCATCATGGAACAGCAGCGTTATGCATGTGCGAAACCTGTCCTGTCACTCTTTATAACAGATGGCATGTTGTATCGAATCTTAAGAACATGCCCTGAGCAAAAAATTCTGATCTAACAGGCAGCATTGCCGTGACGGAAGAGACGTAGGAACAAACAAAAAAAATCCTACAGGCCAGGTATGGGGATAAAAACAGAATCATCCAAGCTCACTTAGACTACTTGGAGGATGTAGACAATGTGTGATTTACACCCCAACCCGGTGCCGGAAAAAAGAACAGAGTCTGATTATAGTGATTAACACATAGGTGTGACATCGGTCAAACCATGTATTTACATCTTATAAATTCAGTTGTCAAAGAAAAGAATCTATGTATTAGGCAAAAACGGGATCACAGAACAAAGTAAAGGAAATAAAACAGTACCAGAAAAAGTGGCTACAACATGTACAGAGGATGGACACAGACTATGAAAACAAGCACTACAATATAAACCAAAAGGATGAAGGAACATGGGACGACCGAGGAAGAGATGGAGAGACCAAATTCATCTTGAGGATCAAGGAATAGGAAACACGCCTAACCCTTCGGGAACATGATGATGACGAAATGCAGTTGTCCTACCGCGTAAGTGACTTTCCCTACAAAGCAGTATCTTCACAGTAGAGTTGAAACCGCCCTCATATCCATTGACACACTTCACATTGACACCAGATGATGTATTAAATTGCTTGACAGAAAGACGCCACTCTAAGGCCCAGTGAATGAAAATTTGCTGTCATCAGACCTGGGTAGTCAGTTTTTATACAACTAGCCAAAAATCTAAATAATAAACACATTAATGTTTAAAAGGCTATGCAATTACTAATTGCAGCTCATTCTTATATAACTACAGAGATGAAAATAATTCCCATAACTAAAATAGAAGTGATAAATACAATAACATCTCTTAAAACTAGTAACTTATCAGGATATGATGATAATATTTTAATAAATTGCACAAATGTAATAAGCAAACCATTTACCTTTACACCAACTCCTCATTCGCATCTGGGTTTTACCCCGAGAGGTTTAATTTTGCCTTTGTATGGCCTATATGTAAGAAAGCGGATAAAACTAAAATGGGGAATTATAAACCATTTTCATTATCAATGTCCTCAAAGATTTAGAAACATTAACATTTAATAGATTAAATCAATACGGGCAAGCAAATAAAATTTTAGTTCCTGAGCAGTTTGGATTTTGGAAAGGAAAAAAGCCATTTTCATTTTAACTAACAATATTGTCACCTCCTAAAACCATTGAGGACAGGGGGCATGTTTTGTGATATGAATAAATTATGATTTATGGCATAATATTTTGGGGCAATTAACAGGAAGTACAGGAGTCTTTCAGCTACAAAAGAAAATAATCAGAATTATAACTGGATCTGAATACAGAACTTCTTGCACACTACGATTTCAGTCACTGGAGATATTGACATTACCTTCAAAATACATACTACCCTTAATGAAATTTTTGTCACATAACTTGGGAATTCATACATGTAACTTTACAGCTCACGGTATTAATACCAGCAATAAACTGCAATTGCATAAACTGACACCTAATCTTACACTTTACCAGAAGGGGGTACACTCTACGAGCATAAAAATCTTTAATGGGCTACTGGAATACACTCCAGTATTAGTAGTTGATAAAAAATGTTTTATATAAACTGTGGAAAAGTACTTACTTAATAAATCCTTTCATTCACTTGAAGAATTTAGTAATGATTAAATACTGATATGAGATGAAGCCTAATGACGTTTATGTAAGAATGGATTTTAGTATACAGCATTTAGAAATTTACAAATCACTTGTTCATTTTATACAATATTTTTTATTCTTGTATGATGTTTTAACTATAGACTATGTATGTTATAAGGACTGACAATTCATTTATTATAAACCTACCAAACAATCAATGATATGTTTCATATCCCCTGGATCAATGAAATGTATCTTTCGTATCTGTATCTTGCTCCTGAAGATGATGATGAAAAAGAAGAAGCTTTGATGGGGAAGCCATGGAGATGGGAGAAAAACTGAAGCATTGGAGTCTCGGTTTGTCATTTTAATTCCTTTCTGGACAAATATGAGAATGAGAAGCAAAACAAATGTAATTTCAAAGTATTTTATTACAGAACTCCATACTACACTGGAATGTTACAATATGAAATTCTAGTGCACTGTCAACACTGTTAAATGTCAGAAACAGGCCATCAGCAGGTTCCACATACAGTCAGATCCATGTATAACTGTTGTCAGTACAAGTGAATAAATTAGTCGCTGCATCCACTTCCTTCCTGAGCTAAGATTATTAGCCAATCATCAACTGAGGTCTGTAAAAAGAAACACAAAAATTTTCACAATTCTTATATAAGATTCTATATGTGACACACACATATCAATGCACATACACGTTTATGCAGCAAATTTATTCCTGTTAGTTAAACATGTTTTTCATGTTATTTTAGACCACTCACTGTTTCAGTGTGATGATGCCAGATGCTGTATAATACAATTTTGACCTCCTGATAATGAGCACAATAGTGCTCAATGAGAGTGGTCTGTACTTCTCAATTTCATTTATAGCACCTTTTCTTAAATCAGGGTTTTATTTTGGAAATTTTTCAATTTTCAGATAATTTTCCAGTACTAAGTGACAAATTGCTTAGAAAAATTAGTTTTTTTAGTGCTGAAACCCCATTCCGTCCACTAGATTTTTTGTTCTTTAAATCCCTAATAGTAGCAGTTATTTCAGCTTTATTAGTGGGTAAAAAATATAGAAGCACAAAGTTTTTGATGATCGATGCTACACTTAAGTGTCCCAGGAATGAAATTACATTGTAGCCATTCTGCTATCTTGGTAAAATAAGTATTAAACAACTTTGTTACATGGGTTGGTTCAGATATTCTTTCCCCATTGTTATATATAGTGATAAATTCATATCACCCCTATGACTTGCCCGATTCATCTTTTATCAAGTCCCATATTTTTTTGTTTACTGACTGATTTTGATACTTGTTTATCATAATACATTCTTTTGGCAAAATTAATTATTTCATGGTAAATTTTTTTGACAATTATCATAGTAACTTATGTTTCTTCATGAGATGGTAATAAAAGCAGTTCAGTTTACACTTACACAATTGAAAGTTTTAAATATTCCCAAAACAGCAGCAGTTGCAACAACAAATATTTATTTCTTCTTCTTCTTCTTCTTTTAGATGGCAATACAGTCCAATGCGAACCTTCGCCTACTTAATGGACTTCTCCCAGTCGGCACTGTTTTTGACCTCTTTTTCCAATTTGTAATTTTGCTTTTATTAATACCTGTTTGTACACAGTCCCACCATCTGTTTTTTGGTCTATTTATTTTAATATTCATAAAAATGGGATCAGGCTAGCTCAGATGTTATGGTGACACTGCTACAGGTAGGATTACCAAAAAAATCCATGGCTCATTTTTCAGCAAAGTCAACAAATAACCTTCTTCTACAAAGCATCTAGACAGAATGAGGCCTGCTCAGCCTCCTATCTAATAGATTCCACGGGCTCTTTCCACATGGATCAAGGTGAGACAACTGTAAGCACATGACACACTGTCAGGTACTTACATGTTACTAACATGGTGCAGGAACATTTTCATAACTAATATTAAAAAAAAATCATATGTCAATGTGCCATCACTTTCATCCCAAACTTGGATTTCTTTCTTTGGCATAACCTGAATAACTTCTCTACCCAATGTGTGTACATGTCCAATGGCTGGATCAGCTATATACATCTGATAACATAAAAACATTATCTAAAACTGATAGCAACTAAGCAAATTTTTGCTACACAATCTGCGGTATAATGTGTGTATATACATATATATAAAAGAGGCATATGATTGGGTAGACACAAGTGCAAGGGGCCATTCTCAGGCTTGGAGGACAAACAAAATAAAAATGTTCTAATTCAGTCCAAATTTTAAACACATTAGTACACACTTAATTAAAAATTAGTGTTCATATATCCACAATTTTAAGTCCTATTCATTACATTCTATATTCACCTGAGTAGTCATTACTATCAAACCGCTTGTGTGTGTTCTTCACTCCACCACTGTAGTTTTCTCGGCCACGACCATAGCCTCCATATCCCCAACGTCCACCACCTGCAAAAACAAACTGATATGCTGGAATCTACACCAAACACATTAAATGCCATGCTCACATCCTCAATGAAAATGAAAATTATTGCATACAGATTACATCACTTCAAACAAAACTAACAATGGCCACACATATCTTGAACTCTTGTCATGTGAGTCACAGTGGATGCACCCAAACTTCCATCATCTTCCAAAAATCAGGGTCTAAGAAAGTTACCGTACCAAACCTCTTTGCTTGATCACACATTCTTCAATGACCTTTACAATTTCTAGCCTAAATTGTTTTCAAACATTAATATGCGCAGGCGTACACACACACACATATGTAACACACAGTGAGTTGCTCAAAATGACAAAAGTTATTGAACATATCTACTCTTCTGCAGCCCCCACTTAAGTTCTGGTCTTCTTGAGATTATTATGGACACATAATTCCACTGCCAAAAGGTAAGGTGTTGCAGCAATCTAATAAAAATGAATGTTGCTACAGATTTTTATTACGTGGATTCCAAGTCAGTTTCATTACAGTATGTTCTGGACATAAATACTGCTGAAAGTATAACACTCACCTCTTTTTCCAAACCCTCCACCTCTCTGCCTGGCCAGTTCATGCAACTTAGGGTTAACCTTCTGATTTGCCTCTTGAAGCACTGAAATCAGGTCCTTGGCTTGCCTACTGTTGTTTGGGGTAAAGAATGCATATGATGTACCCGTTGTATTGCAGCGGCCTGTGCGACCAATGCGGTGAATGTAATCTTCAGAGGAGTTCGGATAATCAAAGTTGATCACATATTTGATCCCATCCACATCTGCGCATTAAACAACATGCAAGTTTCATGTTCCAAGCAATATGAACATACTGCATGTCTCACAGAAATCTACTGTATGTAACAACACTGCACACACCTTCTGTTATCACACTATGTAACAAAAATATGGCATAGAATTAAAAGCCCCCAGAACTATGCCAAAGTATTTTAACAAGGAATATAAATGTTGGTCCAACATTCAACACTTAGCCAACAGAGACACTGCTAGATGTTAAAATACTGCAATGACAACAATGCTACATGTGCCTCTGAAACAGAAAATGGCAGATCAATAACAGCCTCACAGACTGGGGAAGCTCAAAATACAGCTGCCCAGCAAGAACCCAACCTCATTTTCTTGTTGCACTCACGGACTGTTCACAACGAACACTTCCCAGCCAGGATCACAGCAGTGGACGTGAAAAGGGCTTCAGATTCCCTGATAATATTTTCCACTGGTTTGTGTACACTTACAGATCAATGTAACAGTTACAAGATTTCAGGTTCTCATGACAGTAAATATCAGGGGTCCTGTTTTCTGGTATGCAATGTGGTGTACTGTGGTATACAGTTAGCAGTGTTGTTATAAGGAATATGGTGTCTACAACTTCATGGAAGTCATCTATCAGGCTACACCATCATCACATGCCAGAAGACATCTTCCTATAGAAACTGAAATTTTACACAGCTCATTGATCTACCATTGTAAATACGAGAACCAGATTATCTGTAAGACACTCTGTCCTCCCTAATTTTTCTGAAATATCAGTAAACCATTCCACAATTTGTATTTATCCAAAAATGGAAATTGAAGTCTTGTGGAACCTTTAAAGATGCTCAACCATGACTGTTACAGACTTTTGCACCACTTACATGTAAAATGTCTTTTGAGGAAGAAGTTGTACTTTCTAGTGTACAGTACTGATTTATTAACCTTTATCCAACTGGGTTGGTATTTAAATATTAGTACACGGTTTATGTAAAATGTGTTATTTGAAGATAAAAATATAAAATTATGAAATAAATGACATTTTGTGGAAAATAAAACAGGGGTTATCCAGCATGTCTTAAAAATGCAGTAAATTTCCTAGTTGCCTGAATAAACAAATTTAATTTTATGGGTGTTTCCTTACATGCATTCTTGTGAATGCAGGTCTTATAAGATTAATCCCTTATTACTAAAAACTGAAACCTATGGCAAGGGAACAGGAAAAGACCCAAAAGGTAACTAATGCCTTTCACTATTGGCAACACAAGAATCCATACCGTCATCACCAGCACAGTATTGAAACTTCAAGCATTCAATCAATCACAAAGCATTTGAACATGCAGTACTATCTTAAAGACAATGAATTTGCTCTGTCCTTGCTCTTGGGTGTTATGGGATTTCAGCACCAGTGAAAGAGTTAAGAGATTGCTCATGGTCATGTGCCAAAACTCTTCACAATACAATACTTCCATGACTACTGACACACATCTTATGTACTTTCCTATAAGGAAAATATGCTGACAGTAATGGTTATGTGACTTTCTGCTACAATATTAGTCAGCACACGTCAGTCTCTTCAAGATACATGGTGTACCTCCTACCTTAACAGAAGGGGTCATGTGTCTCCTAACCAACTGCAAAAATGTTAGTAAAGGGGCTTCCATTTTCAGTGTACCTCAACAGTATGTGTCCTGTTCTGACAGTATGGGCAGTGTAATGTCAATAGTATGAACATCACTCTTACTCAGAGTATGAGCAATTTGTTTTGTAATAAAACATTACTTTAAAGCAGAAAAATTCCCACAGCTGTGCGTAATAATATCAACTAGTCTATCTTATAACCATTACAACACTAAACTAACCTAGACCTCTAGCTGCCACATCTGTTGCAACCAGGATAGGGGACCTCCCCTTCCTGAACTCTGAAAACAAATGAAAAACCTTAAGTTAACATCATGAAAACAGGACGAATAAAACCAACCAAAAAAGGTTGGAGTAAAAGAAACTGTACTAAAAATTCCTCTATTTAGATGACAGAATTTTCAATGTCAGCTGCTTATTATTAAGGCACTGTTCTATCTCAATGGAAGATGATATGTCTTGGACACACTGGCATTACGCAGCTGATCAACAAATCCAACTGTGTGACTTTAGAGATGTAATTATGCAATTAACAGCAGTGTAAACCGCAGATGTACTACAGTGGTAAATGGCAATGTAATTGTATATAACATGTTGGTTAGAATATGGCACAGTCAATGGTACTATAAGCCTAGAACCACTTCAGTTAATTCTATTCAATAGCAATTAATGACAAAGTCCATCAATGCACATGATCAAGGAGATTTTTTCAGTCTTAAGCACCTGGATCATGTTTGTGATCTCACAACAGTTCAATGACCTGACTGCAATATGTTGTAAGTTCAACCAACAGCTATCCACCTCACAAGAAAAAATTGAAACAAAGCACACACCATGAACTACCCTACAAGTGTTCCCTGCTTTCCCTACTCCCCCCCCCAGCACCCAGGATAGTGTCTTGAAACATGCCAAGACCAGTTTCCTCCTAGTACTTTCAACTTCACCATGTAAAATGCATAAACTATTCATTTCAATCAGCATTACAAGGAGATGTTTGATGTAAACAGAACCCGCTCATACAATCTACAAACGTACTCACAGAGTGTGCATTAACAAACTGTATATTAATTTTTTTTATCAGAGAACTCCTCATTGTATAGCAACAACACTGTTGCTGCACAGTGACTTATGTTGTAACCCACTCTCTATCATTCAGGCCTGCTCAGCCTCACATAACAAAACTCTGTATCACCTAGGAGGAGAGAGACAAGAGTAATGTATATGTAAAGTCTGTCCCTCTGCAGACCATGAAAGCATACTGAGGAAGAAGAGGAACAGCTCTGCTCATTCTTAAACTCAGCACTAGATGGAGTTCAGTGGTGAGCTTTATACCCCAAGGTATATAGAGAGTATCAATACATGACACACAACCAGTTGGAAATCAAGCACATTAGTGTATAATTTAAGTATTCTTAAATTCTTTGAGTTGGGTAATGTATCAGTGCATAACATGTACACTTTTCTATGTACTGCCCTTGCAGATTGACAAAATCAACTACTGTTTCACAGTTATTTCAAGGCTATATGTTACAAATTTATTACTTCCCATGCACACACCTTCTTCATACACTTCTAGTGCTAAAACACGTATGTGATGCTGTAACATGATGTGCCAGCGGCAATACAATAGTAAGTGAAAGCAGACAACAGCCTGGACAGGAGACATAAGCCTCGCCACAATTTTATGAATTCCTCTGTATGAACAATACAAAAAAATTAAGTGATCATGCTAAAATTGTGCATACCTCTGAGAACATGGTCCCTCTCATGTTGTGACTTGTCACCATGCATACATACTGCAGGATATCTGTCAATAAAATGAGATGAAAACACTTCTTACCTTCAACAGTAATATATTCAAAGGATGGACAAAAGTGGAAAAAATATACTGCAATTAAGAGTACAAATATCTCCTACTTACTCTTGATTTCAAACATTCGCCATATTCTGAATAGTGTAAGCTTTCTTCTGTGTAATTCCCCAGCATCTGAATTTTGTATGCCATTGTTTTGGAACACTGTCTGTTCCACCTTCAGAGGCATGTACCTACCCACCTATGAAGACGGAACAGTGTTTTCTGAAACACTGACATACAAAATTCAGATGCCAGGGAACTACCCAGAAGGAAACATACAAAATTTCATACTTGTTTCGTTATGACTTTATTTACCTCAATGGCTACAATACTAATTTCTTGCAAAGTCAAAACACTGCTGCAAAGCCACTCATTCTAGTTTAAACCTCTTTTCTTGTTCTGAAATACACACACAAACTCAAAAGTCGAGACATCTTTAATAGTTTTTAGATTCTGTGTACCAAGAAATGTATGATCCGGCAGATTGAGAAATCTGGTACTTTATGTAAACACTTCCAACATAAAGTTTTATCACTGTGTCACACTTGTCTTAATCATTGGCTTGACACTGAGTAATCCATGCACAATCTCTAGTAAACAAAGCTGCCCAAGATCATGATTTAATTTCATAACTTCAATTTTCCCCTCAGTTACCATTCTACCAATACTTCATACACATTACCCATCAAAACCATGATTATAAGAGGCCATAGTATCAACAATCTTCCTCCCATCCAACTCCTACACCTAAGAACAAAATTTTACAATAACTCTAGCAATGTAACATGTAGGTACAACTAATGCATTACATACTCACTTAGAGCAAAGAATGCACCCCATTTTCACAGACATGATAACAATGAAATCCCTAATTATTATATAAATTATATATTAAATTTATCTTTCTTTAATGTTCCCAAACGTTGTCTCCAACATAAACAACACAGTTTCACTGTAATAAGACTTGTCTTTAACTGATATTGCTTTGGTATAACACACCCTGCACCCTTACCACATATTATGGTATAATTTGTGCATAAATTTAATCCAGACTAACGACAGAAAAGAAAGAATGCTTACAATACACACTTAATCCAAATTTTACTCAAACTCTTCCTTCAAGATGTAGCCAACAATTTAAATTCTTCTTTAATAGACACTACAACATCCTTACATAATTCAGCAAAATCACAAGTTTTAGTAACACATCTGAAAGTTAAATGGATTGGGTTCAGTATCTGATTCTTAAAACTGGGCTGGAACACAGATGATGTGCACATTCATCTAAACAGTTCAAGGCTCTAACATTCCAGCAATTTTAATAAGACCAGTTACATAATATTGCAACAAGAACAGCAGAGTACCATAGCATGGGATACAGTAATTTCATCCCTTAGTAACACACAACTTTGATTCTGATGAACATAATACTTGAGCCATGTCTTTGTCCAGTGAGGTAAGTTATATCACAGATATCATACGCACATTGTACAACAATAAAAAACTCACCCATAACGTCGAATGCTCCTAGTAATGTTTTCAACTTTCTTCTTTGTCTCCACAAATATTAAGGTCTTGTTGTCTTCAACAAATGAAACTTCCTCTAGCAGTGCAGCCAACCTAGCAAAATCATGAAAAACTCAAAATTGCGTTCTCCAGATATTCAAACACCTGATGCAAATCACAGAATTCCAAGACATGGGGTAAGTTCACTTAGAACAAAAATTTCTCACAATGTCCAACTTGCTGAACATATTTCAAGAGCACCTTCCAATAGCACGGTGCAATTTGTCTTACAAAAATACATTTTGCAGATTCAAACATACATAAGTGAACATGACACAAAACCAAGTGATGTCATTTTATCACAATATATAAGAAACTTTAAGAGTGCCAAAGCGAAGTAAGTGGCAACAAACACAAAAAACATAAAATGAAAGACATGATGGAATTAGACTGAATTCAGGAAATGCCTGCTACTGTTCAACCAAAATGTGTTACCACACCATCCAGTTTCGAAAGAAGTGAAAATCTCTACATGTATACAAGAAATTTCACAATTAGTCTGTACAGTGAAATCAGACTGATACTCTGGGGGACAAAGATAAATCAGAAATAAAGTTCTCAGGAAAGCACCTGGACCTAAAGTGTTGTAGACATTATTGTGGGATATTTTCAAGTTTTGAAACTGTGTGTACCATACATTTTTACAGATTCTTCTTTTATTAACCAACAAATGCAGAATATTTGATATTACAATTTTCTCCTTCTTAACATCAAATATTTTGCATTTTTTGTTTCATAAAAGAAGAATTTTCAAGTTTACTTGTTTCATTCACGCACTCCTATTTACGGACAATTTTGTGTCAAGAGGGAGGAATAAAAACAAAAGGCACACCAAGGCATTGTATTTGTGTCTCTGAAGCATGTACATTAATCAAATAAGACAATCCCATCAGAAATAAGGGATAAGCATAACAGAATGCAACCAGCCAAAGGGTATCAAATCAAAAATTAGAGAGCAAAAATTCAAAAGTAGTGTAAATTTGCAAGAGGCATTAAAGCAAAAAGGTGTGAAAAAATGGGCATAATAGAATGCCTTCATGAATTACTGAAGCCCAAATTTTAGCTGTAAATTTTAGGTTGCAATAACAGACTTGCAGTATATACGACTGTCTAATTTTTATAAGATATGAGATGGTCCAATCCTCTGTCCACAATCCTTAACCATCACTTCTGCTGCTGTGCACTGCTCGAACCTCAGCACAGCCCAAACATGAATTATTGGCTTGTAATAAGAGATGAATTTACACAGGGTTCCTATTGTTATAATAATGAAACCTAGGTCAAGTAGGTATTAGGGAAAATAATGCACACAGAATTTTTGTTGTTAAAACTATAGGAAAAATGTCAAGGAGGCTGAGAAGATGTGAGGAAGTCACTTAGGCAGATACGGGCTATGAGGATAGATGACAACTATGGGGATGAACGGAGAGACATGATAAATTTGCCAACAAATTTCTCATGCTTACAATAACTCTGTTTTTTTACTCACTTCTCTTCCTTCTCATGTTCTTCACAAACATCCACAATCTGCAGTATGTTGTGGTTGGCTGCCAACTCCAAGGATCCAATGTTTACCTGCACATAGTTGTTCAGAAACTCCTCTGCTAGGTTGCGCACTTCCTTTGGCCACGTGGCTGACCACATCAGTGTTTGTCGATCCGGCTGCAACAAAGAACTGTCACTCTCTGAACTTTCACTACAAAGATATGGTGCTGGGTATAGGGAACTTAGAAATTAAATGTAATGATAAATGAGAAACAGACAGGCATTCTATTCCTTTAATTAAGATACATTAATTTAATCCTAAACACTTGTCGAGAAACATGTGGATGAGTTAAATACATTGCATGCATGAGTACTGGAGACATTAGTCGCATATCTTATATACACTTTAGCAATCTGAGTCCTGTGACCCTCCCACACTGGAGTTTCAAGGACCGCCACCAGATGGCAGGTGACATCACTAGGCTGTACAATGAGTTCCAGAGAATGCCACCAGATGGCAGGAGATTACACAATGCGGAAATCAGTCTTATGGAAGTGCACCAACACAAATAACTGAGGTTTCCATGGTAACTATGTAAAGAGTTTCCAGGCACTAATACTACAGTGTAATACAGGGTGGGGCAAAATATCCTCCATACTTTCAGTAGGGCATTGTGAAGGGAGGGGAGGCCATAGAAGGGTGGGGTTGGGCTCAAAAGGCGCAGGTAGTTGGGAAGTTCCCGTTACAACACTCCGCAGTCGTAAAGATGGTGTGGTCCAACAAGCAGCGTGCATTTGCCGTCGAAACCTACTTTTCGCAAAGTCACTCTATCGTAGCGGTGCAGCGTGTGTTCCGTACTCGCTACCAAATCCACCCTCGGGACCGAGTACCGGACCGAAAATCCATTCTGTTGTGGGTTGAGAACTTCAGGGAAACGGGAAGTGTGTCTGAAAAAAGATGAGGACAACCACGGATCTCTCAAACACCAGAGAACATCGAGGCTGTCAGACGGTCCGTTTTGCAGTCTCCCAGGCGCTCTGCACGCAAACACCATGCGAACAACGGCCACCACTTGCAAGATATTCTTTTTAAAACTATGTGATTTAAAACTTCGCATGTTGTAGTTTCAGAATCCAAAAATAAAATTTTTGTATCTCAAATAGTTTTTTTGTTATTCACCTTAAAACTTACGGAGGTTATTTTGCCCCACCCTGTACAAATACATATACATTTGGACTTCCAAGCTTACTATGGGCACCACTACGCAAGTATAATATAAATACACAAATATTCTTCAGGTTTCGTAAAAGGTTGCCAGGAACTAATACTGCAGTATAATATACATACATACACATTCAGATTTCCAAGCTAACTACAGACACAACTACAAAAGTATAATACACAATATACATATTCTTCAGGTTTCCATGGTAACGAGATAAAGGATTACCGGACACTAATACTACAGTATAATATACATAAACACACATTATTAGGGCTACAAGCACCACTATGAAAGTATAATACATATGCACATAGAATATTCTTCAGGTTTGCACACTAATTAAGTAAAGGGTCGCCATGCACTTATATGACAATGCAATACACATACTTACACATTATTCAGGTTTCCACACTGTGGGCACCACTACAAAAGTGTAATATATATTCACACACATTCTACAGGTTTCCATGGTAACTATGTAAATGGATGTGCCTTGCCTCCCTGTGTTGCAAGGTTTCCACGGTCACCATGTAAACGAGAGTTCCTAGCCTGCCTGCGTCACCGGACACCAGCAGACTGCTTTTACATTAAACCAATATGCATATGAAAATGGCAGAGAAAGATGACAGCAGAAGAACAGGTAACACGCTGCCAAAATTCAGGGTTAGTGTGAATGCAGAAAGAAGCTCAACTTCTACCACAGTAAAAACTTCCCAAAATTCAGACACCAAGACCATTTTCCACATATTTCCCACTTCCTCAAGAATGGATAAACCAACCTGCCAGAGGGCAGCTTCATTACCCAGAACAGAACAAGGATCCCTAAAAATTGCCTATATAATCTTCACTCACCCGAATCTGCTCAATTATTTTGCGTATCTGTGGTTCAAATCCCATGTCAAGCATCCTGTCTGCTTCATCCAAAACCAAATATGTGCAACGTCTCAGATTGGTTGTTCCTGTCTCAAGGAAGTCAATCAGGCGACCTGGAGTTGCAATACATATCTCTACTCCACGCCCCAAATCCCGTGCCTGTGACAGACACAAGAATTGCTTATAAATACGTAATTATTGTTCCTATTAATGATGCCTCCATGGTGACAACCTGACTCTGCAACGGCCATAAAATGACAACTATAATAAAGTGATATCTCTAGGTACAGGGAAAGTTGGATACAAGGACTAAACCGAGAAAAATCTTAAATAGAGGAAATGTAACCAAAATTATTAATCTGTGATACACAAAATGCACCTGAAAAACAGAATGCCTTTAAAACATTAATGACATTTGACCATTTGCAGAACCAATATGTTTTTGAACCACAATCAGTAACACATGCCTGGTAAATGCCTGTAACATGAAAAGATCCAAAGCAGCTCTGTGCACTAACCTGTGGGCCTTTTGAGGCTCCCCCAAAAATACATGTGTTTCGGACATACGACGAAGAGCCGAATCTCTGGGCAACTGTCTGGATCTGTTGAGCAAGCTCCCGGGTTGGAGCCAGGACTAGTACAATGGGACCATCTCCCCTCAACAGGCGCTCCTGATTATTGATATGCACAGTCGCTGGCAAGATGTACTGAAACAACAGCAACAAACACATTATGCTGCCTTGTGGTTGTTAAGTTCCATCAGTTACAATTTTACTTCTAATAGGATATTTACCATAAAGACTAGAACGTCACAGTTCTGGCAGGAAAAATCAACTGTTAATAGACTTTTTAATTCATATGCAGTTCTTCATAACAGTTTTGCTGTGCTGGCTATTACATACCTGTCACAATGTTTTCTCAGGAACACATGCCTCCACATGTGTGCATGTACACAAACATGTGTGCGTGCATGCATGCACACACACACACACGCAAAAGGAAAAAGGGTGTGTGTGTGTGTGTGTGTGTGTGCATTTTCCATTTTTCAGTTGTACATGACTCAGAACTTCACTGATACAGAGTTGAACAATGTTAGTCAAAAGAATTATGAACTTCAATTGCAGGATGTTGAAACAAGCCACACCACATCACAGTGCACAACACAATATTACCAAGTGGTACTTAATCCACAGTTCCACATTTCCAGTGATTCAAACTATGCCAGTCTTGCAGGATGGATGCAAGACAGAAACGTCTATACGAACTGGTTATATGATCTGAAAATGCTTCCCAGTAACTGTCACACTTACAGAAAGCGTTTTCCCAGAGCCAGTCTGAGCTATCCCTACCATGTCATGACCACTCATGGCAATAGGCCAGCCCTGGCACTGGATAGCTGTTGGTGCTTCAAATCCAGACTTCCTGCAAAATGCAAAGACATGCATTCTCATTGGTGTGGCATGCCAGAAAACACCTGACCTTAAGAAGCAGACAGACAGACCATCAAGACACAACTTTATGAAATAACTATTTACTCAGTTACATATTTCGATCTCACAGGGTCTTCATCAAGCTGATATCTAAGACACATTAAGGAAATAAACACATCATATTCAGCCAACCTTCTTTAGGCTGGCACAAGGTCTGTTGCGATGTGGACAAATGCCTTTCTCTTCCTTCCTTATATGGCTATTGGCTGGCAATTGGTTACTTACGGGGTGGAGAACGGGAGAGTGAGAGCTATCCGAGCTTTCATTGCAAGTTTGGGGATCGCAGTAAGTCACTCTGTTTTTGGTTTTCTCTACGAGAAGTCGTCATGATGTTAGCTGCCTGGCCAGTGGGGAAGACTGCAGTCTCGATCCCCTGTGGAGCTACGCACACGCCCAAATATGTATGGAGCTAAAATTGGTTTGGGTACTTTAAAATTCACCTGTCTAGCAAGTCTGTTGTGATACGTTGATGATCCGATGTGGGGATTGGAGAATGGGGAGAGGCTGACTGCTTCCCGTTATTTAGGTTGGTTTTCTGTTTGTTGAGAGCTCTTGATGTAAACAACCGACGATCGTAATGATTGTGTTACAGATGTTTCAGCAATGGTTGTGCTTGTAATTGTTCATGATTGTTTTTACTGTTTTTTTGTTATTATTTGTGCAATGTGGCTTTGTTAATACACTCAGTGATACAAATTTAGGTCTGTTGTAATGAACTGTATGCACACTGTTTCCCACAGGAATCAATGACACTGGGCTCAGAGGCCCAAACAGGCAATGGCAAAATAAGCGTGCGAGCCCCCGGTTTTTAATCTAGTGGTTTATCTTAAAAATTATGTTACAGTACAGTTCCTATATTTTCAGTTTAAGATTAAAATTTGTGGCAACAGCTATTAACATTAAAATTTTAAAATCTTATAAACCTTTGAATTGGCAGACGCCAGTAGTTAATTTTATTAAGTTCTACTGGCAGAAGTCATACGGAGATTTCATATTGAGTGAGGCATACGTTGTCAAGATTTTAAAATTTTAATTTAAACTCTAATCCTGAACTGAATGTACAGAAACAGGACTGTAACATAATTTGTAAGAAGCGAGATCTCTCTTCCATAATATGATGTATATACTTCCTTAACCTTTATCTGACGAACACACCCGATCCTTTTAAATCGGCATCCTATGAACGCACCAAATGGGTGGGCTGCGGCCATTTAAATGCTCTGCACAGTCATGTACAGGCTTAGAATTATAGCCCCACACGTTATCTCTACATTATATAATGTTTTGTGGTCAGATTCGCGCTCTGGCCACTTCACCCAATTATGTACATATGCACGTCATGAATAGCAGTTTCTAGGCACCCTGTAAATCTTCGGAAACTTGTCTGTTTTATTTTATGCTAAGCAACTGCCTCACTTCCTTCTTAAGAGATGTTTCGCGGTGGATTGCATTTCATTCATACAGAAGTTGGACCACACGCACTGTGAAGACGCATTCACTCTGCCAGACATTGCTGTTAGTGGAAGTCTCTTCCTGAAGGCGTGCTTGGTATAAGAATTTTCTTGCTGTGTCCCGCTCATTACAAAGAACAAATGAACTCATTGAGTGATATACTTTACAGTTTGTGATCCTGTAGCCATAACACGGACACACTTTATTTCAACCATCGCAGGATATACTACTGTTAAAAGGGACTAAGTACCAACTGTCTGTATTTGATAAAATGCCAATGCTATATTTTCTCTAAGGCCTGTGCTACATTTCAGTTCAGTTTCTGCCCTAGTCGAGAAGGATGGTTTGAAATCCAAGATAAACAGGACGGTTAAATTCGCCCGTACAAATAAATATAAGTAATTCCTGGCAGTTCAGTGAGATTATGATTTTCCTCTAACTTACTACATACTTCATTCGCCAATTCCGCTGGTGTTACAATTCCAACTGCAGTTTGATATATAGAAATAAACAGACTGATCTGTAAATATTAGAGCGATAAACCAACTGAAATAATATGACATTTCATTGCGTTACCACTTGTTCCAACTTCATAATAATAAGCTAGACGGAATGTTAATTTCTGAATCAGCACTCTACAATGTCTGTGCATAAGACAGCCAGGTTCCTGTCCCCAAGCCAGATATCTGAAATGGTTTGGGACAGCGAGAGTGAAGAAGCCGGGGCGTCGAGCGACTGCATAATTTATTTAGGCAATGGAATTTTATGCATTTTTAGACAA
>Ga0123354_10004964_pt1 | contig 19120 bp, 9 predicted proteins | sample TergutLab28metaG_2_FD_97872 | JGI IMG/M metagenome (GOLD analysis project Ga0123354, IMG submission 97872) | Labiotermes labralis P4 segment gut microbial communities from Petit-Saut dam, French Guiana - Lab288 P4 | ecosystem: Host-associated > Arthropoda: Insects > Digestive system > Gut ...
TTGTGAGTGCGGTAATGAACCTTCGGGTTCCGTGAAATGCGGGGAATTTCTTGACTAGCTGCAAACCAGTTAGCTTCTCAAGAAGGACTCTGCACCATGGAGTAAGTAAGTAAGTAAGTAAAGTGGAGAAGTTCTAGGCTAGCGATATTTCAGTTTCAGACTTTCTTATCCGCCGTATTTTGCAACAAGTCTGCTGCTTTTGCGCTGATGAAGCAGCTTTCTACGAATCCTTCACCTGTCCCTTGTACCTGCGGCAATTTGCTTACCTGTAGTGAGGTCCAGGGTGTAGTTGTGTGGGTTGATCGTGGCTGCAGAAGTGAGGATGAGATGTGAACAGAGGCATGGATCCAGTCTCTCCAGGGCTATGTGACCCTCATAGTAGCACAGCACCACCTTGCTGGGGGTGGGCCCCGGGCAGGAACTCGCTGCAAAACATACAGGACGCATAAGAATGAACGTTTTCAAGCCCTGATTTGGAGCTGGGTACTGGGAATGGGTCAGCATCGACTGAAATGTGTTCATACATATTGAGGTAGATATTTCCGTCATAAATGTCTCAAAATATCCCGGGTTCAAAACCTGAGACAGGATATGGTGAGGTTCTTAGTGGTTTTCCTCAGCGTCTCCAGAAATTGCTGGAAGAATACTTAAAATTATGCGGTGATTGTGACCTTCCATATCCATTCCAGGTCTTTTATTCCCTAACTTTCCTGTTTACTAAGCTACATAATATGAGATATAGTCAGTGTCGTTAAATAAATAAATACAAGTAAGTTGAATTAAATGAAAATGTTCTGCTCTTGTTTCTGCGTCTATAAATACAACCGACAGGGTACAGATTGCGCAAGACAAAATAGTAAGCCGGTCTCCACTTTGCAGCGCATGAGGTTACCACAGGATACATGCTGGGCTGTTAAGACTAGCAGCAGGCGTGTTGGTTCCCATCGTTTCAAAAGAACCTACAGCTCGTCTTGAAGGGTAAAGGTGCCCGAGGTTACGACGTTCATTCGAAACGTCGAAAGACAATAATCTTTCTACCAAGAGGACCTGAGAACTCAGAGCTGTCCCTATCAGACAGGCTAAGAGTTAGCGGAAGTGTTCTCCACCACTTCAAAACACGGTGGTTACTGCATGTATCACCTACCTGAACATTAAGACAAGCTGTATTTAACACACCGACTACATTTGTGAGTATGTTTTTGTTGTGTGTTAAACGACGCTGTCAGTTACTGTGCGTAGTGTGAAGTTGCAGGATGGGTAACGAACAGTACACTGGACAGGATGTGGAAAGAAGCGATCGTGGCCTATTACACGTACTGTCCAGTCTGTTACAGGGGTGTCAAAATATGAGGATCGCCAGTCTACTAGTTTTGCCTCACAATCGGACGAGATGTTAACCATATTTTATGTGTTTAATTTGATGAACATAGTAAAACAATAGTGATTATTTCCAGAAACAGCAGAAGTTGTTTGGTTGTTGTAATGGATAGCCTCTGTTTTCTGTGAGGTAGGAAATGAATTTTTAAATGTTATTTAGAAGATTCGAGTCTTGAAAGTCTTTCTCTTTAATAATTTCGAATAGATGAGCAATCAGTTAAGGAAGTTTCTCCTATGGACGTTTGAGTTTGGTGCGTAATGTTAAAATAGGTTGAGTTAAAACGCACACAAGCTTGTCCCTTTGCAAGCCATGACGGTACTTGAGACATGGATTTACAGCTCCACTCTTAGCCTAATCGCTAGATGGAGATGAAGAAGTCAGTGTCACGTTTCGGCCGCCTTACCCAAGGGGGAAGACTCCAATTTACCCACTGAATAGGAGGCTGAGTGGTCACTAGAGCCATTCTGGATGACATACATAGGAGAAAAGTCTCCTGTCCTCACCGGGAATAAAACCACTTTGGTCCACCCCGTAGCCTAGCCAATATTCTGACTAAATTAAACTAAACCAGGTTCGAAAATAGACACTCAGACAAAAAGCAGGTGTTTGAGGGTGTTTTTTCCGTTTTGTATGGCTCAGGACAAATTTTAACGGCAGTGAAGAAACGGCTCTGCAAACGGCTAGATATTTCTTGATATGAGCGAACATGAAACTCCAAAATGATTGAGCACTCTGCATTTGGTTGTCGTGCAGCATAAGAACAGACAGAAGGTGCACTAACGTGTGTCATCGTAGGAGACGGGCACCCTGATGGCGACAGCCAACCGGCAGTACCAGAAGACAGACCAGAGGATCAGGGCAATCGGCGAGTTCATGGTTGGCTGCTGCAGCCTACAGGAACTCCCGAAAGGTTCTGAAAGCCTGCGAACAGAACAGAAGACTGAAATGAACCTCAATTATATTTAAATACCCAGTCCGTACCGCGCAGTAAACACACTGCGCTTCGGTTATATAATCCAACCACTTAAGGCCGTATAGGGAAATAATCGCTGTTTTGTCTCAGATCCACATAAAACAAATAAATATGATGTGTGGGTTGAAAGTAGAATTGTTGAGTGTTAAACTGGCGGTACATGTAGTAACCACTGGGCTATAAAAGGTTAAACTTCTTTTATAAATGCCGGTCAGTTAATGCCGTATATGGGAATTATCGCTCTTTGTTCTCAGATCCACACAAAACACATAAATACAATGTGTGGGCAGAGCGTGGAATTGTTGAATGTTAAAGCTTGTTACAAAATTAATAAAATAGAGACATTTATACAACTGGCTATTACAAATAATTAATAGACATGTTAATGGTTTTAATCTATTAATTCTTTGTATTAACCAATTTATAAAGTTTTACATTTTATTAATATTGTAACTTCAGTATATATAATAAGAGATTCCCTAAGAATTATGTACAAACACCGAAACAGGTTGCAGTGCTATAAAAATCGGATACTTTCAATATATATTGTGCATTTGTTGGAGAGGTATACTAAAATTCTACAAAATGTACGGTACATACATTCAGACGTGTAAAAGTAGTTGGTTAACAATGATATATATATATATATATAAGTTAAAACATTAATATTGACAACAAAGTGTATTGTTTCTTCAAGACTATACCTATTGTCAACTGATATATAGATATATTCGTTAAGTAAACTATCTAATGTAACAAAGAAATACTATGTATAAACCTTTCAACTCTTTTCAGTTGATCTATAATACTATGATAAAATCGCCCTCGACCCAACAGCTTGCTCTGGATTTCAGAAGCGATTGTTCGATTACACTCTTTGGACTGGTGTATGTGAGCCAAGGTAACTGTCACTTTCGTCACGTGTGACACAGAGTGGAAAGAGTAGTTTTAATTTCGACGCCCACTTGGTGCGCGATAAGGCAGAGGTGTCACCAGCTCATGACAACACTAGACACACTACAGTAATTAATATGCTAACTTGCATGCGAAATTTATGCATAGAAATATTTCATTCTTTACTAACACCCTTTCATTATCCGTGCAGATCCGCAAGTGACTGTGTGCAGTACAGGGTATTTCTGTTTTGCAAGCGGGCTCGCAAACCGACGCCTCTACAATAAATACGAGTCGATCCACGAGCGCATAAATCCGCTGTCTAGAAAGACCACTCTGTAAGGGAATGGCAGGCAGTCTGCGACTGTGCTGCTGTTAGTGGGATTATTTCTATGTTCCAGTCGACTGATTTTGCTTTAATATCAGCCACACTGTCGTTGAAATGACGGCTTTTCAATTGTTATTCTCGCATAATTTGTTATCACAGAGGGAGCGGTGACAGCTCAGTCGATATAGTGACAAAACTACGGGGTAAACTACCGAGGAATCGTCGTTCGATTCCTGGGACAGACAAGGGAATTCTCTGCTCTGCAGAAAGTTCAGACCGACCCTGACGCCCTCCCAGACAAGGGCTATTTATTCTGGAATAAAGCAGCCGAAGCCTCAAGATAACCCATCCGAATCTAGTGTCGAGATTGAGTGGAGTACATGGTATATGTTCCCTCTCCCATACGTCTTTTTGGTCTGTTCAGGAACACTTCTATTTTGTATCATCGAACATGGACGTCGGGCGACACTGTGTTTATGCTGATTATGCGAGAGATCCCTGCGTCAAATCTCAACCAAAAACCATTTATCAAGACTTCTTACTGACAAATGTCAGTTGTCAGACAAAATAAGGATCCTGTACATGGACTAATTTATAGTTTCTGGATATTTCTTCTACCTCCGCGGGTACTATTGACTTATCGATGGCCGTGTAAACCCATACTTAGAATGAGAAATTTATTGGGTATTTGACAATGAATAATATTCAGTCTGACGGGAAATGGAGTGTTGGTGGACAAAGGGAGAATCGAAATGCTTGCTACAAAAACGCGTCCCGGTGCAAACTTCGTCTTCCGTAAATTACAGATGTCCTGCTGTCTTTTTGAATCCGTGTATTCTTCAGCGTCTACGCGCCTTGGTTAGGAAGCATTATGCCTCGAGGCGTCAATTGCAGGTGTCTCTCCGTGGAGACTCGGATTTGACTCCAAGGCAGTTCATAACGTGATTTGTGGTGAAAGTGGCTCTGGAAGAGCTTTAATTCGAGCACGTCCTTCTTCCCCTGTCATGTATCATTCCACCATTGCTCCGAACTATTTCAGCTGCCGTCTGTCAGGTGAAGAATATGCCCGCAGAGCCAGCACTTCCACAGAGGTCTTCGTGCACCACAAGACAATTTAGAAAACCTTACGAATGGAACAAACAAACAAACGAACAAGCAGACAGCCTCAAACCTAATTTATTTTTCATACAATTATATTAATTTTCAGGACTGGAGGGCCCACCCTGCCTCCTGTAAAATGGGCAAAGTTTCTCTTTCCTTGGGGCAAAGCGGCCGAGGCGTGGCGTTGACCACCCAGCCCTACCTAGCGCTGGAGTTAAAGAAAGTGTAGAGCTATACGTTTACTCTCCCTCTGGGCTTTCATGGCATGTTATAGGGTGAAAGCAACATTCTTATTAATTTTCGCATTTTGGAAGGGGAGTAGTAAATTATCAATTAAATACTTGATTTTCGCAAAATATATGTACGATAAAGGAAAAAAGATAAGATAGGCTGGACATATAGGAATCATGCAACTTATCCAGAATATTTTATACAAAACTCTACTTTCAGTAGGAAAAGTGAAAGATCTCACTTTAAGAGGTAGATATAGGTGGGAAGATAATATTAAAATGTATCTGAAAGGAACGTGATATTATGAGGTGGACCAGTTTCTTGTTATGGTCATTTGGTCTTCTTAAGAGGTGCATAATTTCTAGACTAGCTAAGCGACATTCAGATTATCATTAATTTTGTGACGAGGTTTGTTAACCTTAGCTTCTTTAATTAAGGTTAGGTCATTCGGGATGCGATGCTGGACAATAATGCATATAACGCTTATAGTAGGCTTCTGAAGTCGCACAGTAGTGCGAGACAACGCAGTACGGAACTTTTGTTCCTACGGTCATTATTTAAATTACCTACCAGTCTGGCCTATGAAGATAATGTGAGCTGCCAGCGAAAAAGATGTTAATACCACTTCGGGCAACGTTCGTAAAATGTCTGGTCACTAAACACGTCAACGTTAAGGCAAAACACCGTCATTCGAGGCGGTGTCAAACGAGGACTTTCCATTCCCAACTTTCCGGCCAAACCTGCTGCCTCCATCTACAGAGTAAGAGATAAATCTCAAGAAGCGGAAGTAGACTACAAGAGAGGGACTTCATCTCGTGGACCAGTGATAATTATTACACTGTAATGGCCAGCAATTGGCCCTTTCCTTTTCTCTAATTACCGGCTCACTTTCAACTGGACCAGTAGTAAACCATTAAGCGCCAAAACAGGAAACAATTCCTCACTGGATTATTGTAATCTTTATGGCTAGCCGGCAGCACGCCTTGACAGACGCGCAGGGTCTTTTTCCGACAATACGCACTGAAGTCACCTATTTTATCATTTTTCGACGTTCGAAGTTGCTATGAAAACTGGCGCTGTTTTTTCCTTACCTCTGCATTATTAGTGTCATTGAAGTAAATTGTATGAAAATAATTACACATCAGAATTGTCAAAGTGTGTGTTTAAGAAGGTTATATATATATATATATATATATATGTGTGTGTGTGTGTGTGTGTGTATGTGTGGGTGTTTAAGAAGGATATATATATATATATATATACACACACACATACACACACATGCATAGTGAGTCAGAATAGCTCAGTCGTCATAGCGACTCGGTGCTACGTTCTGGACGGTCCGGGGATCGAGTTCCCTTGGAGTCGAGATTTTCCGCACTCATCCAGATGGTCCAGGGGTCCACCCCGCCTCCTGTAGAATGGGTACCGTGTTTATTTCCCGGGAGTTAAGCAGCCGGAGCGTGGCTTTGACCACCCATCTTATCTAGCACCGAGGTTGAAGAAGGAGTATAACTATGCCTTTACTCCACCGTCTATGATCAGGGTCGTAGCTGGGGGCGGGAGGGAGGTGTTCGAGTGGTACGGCCGGCCCGGGCAGCAGAGTTGATCAGTGCAGAAAATTTGGTGGCATAGTGAATATTATACGTGAAAGATTTGTTTTCCTCGTTCAACAAATTTTAAATCACTGAGTCGAATATGAGGAAATTCAAAAAATAACTGTGATCCTTTGAAAGTTGGCAGTTTCTGTTAGGGGTGGCCATTGTGATTACTGGCACTGGGCGCCGAAACACGTAGCTACGCAACTGGGTGTGGTGATCGGTCGGAATTTCGAAAGAAAATGGGCTTCAGGGAAAGATGGATGGGCTTTTTTATTCTTAAATTGCTTGTCCTTCTAGATGAAGGCGACACCAACCTTCGAAACGTTGGAAACAATCGGCGAAGTGTCTTAATAAGATTTGACTCCGTTCATTTCGCACAATCAGCCGAAAATCTTCAATATTAGGATGCTCCGAAGCGATGAAATCTTTTTGCCGCTCTACAGGTCTTCACATCTTGGGAAGCCGGTACTTTTAGCTGCTAACTGGCAAGTTGTTGGCGTCTATATCAGCCGCGCTGGCGGCTGATATAGACGCCAACAATATTTATCGGGACGAAAGTCATATATATGCAGTCTGTTTGAGCACGTTTCGTTATAAATTTTGATACCGCGAGCAAGACCTCGTAGTAGGTAAAGCAAAAACTTACTGCGGTGAAGGAATAGAATAGAAATAAATGCCGAGATATTTCATTGGTGTGGGAAAACCTGAGTGGAAACAAGAAATGTAAGTATTCCTGATCAGAAGTAATTAAGAATACTTTCCAGTTTTGCGTACGTATTATTATTATTATTATTATTATTATTATTATTATAAAGGTAAAAGGTAAAGTGATCCAGTTACGGGCCCGGTGTGGCTCAGAAGGTGGGTAGAGGTATAGCTCTACCCTTCCATGACTGCGGCACTAGAAGGGGGTGAGTGGTCAGCAGCACGCCCCGGCCGCACTTTACCCCCAGTAAAGACCCAGTACTCGTTTTACAGGAGGCTGGGTGGGCCCCAGGGCCGGTCTGGATGGGCGGAAAATCTCGTCCCCACCAGGATGTGATCCCGGACCGTCCAGCCCATAGGCAGTTGCTATACCGACTGAGCTACCCGGCCCACATTATTATTATTATTATTATTACTTTATAGGGAAGTTAATTATTTAAGCGTGGATTCTGTGTAATTTAAGTATGTCGGTTATGCCGCGAAATAAAAGTTGCGCTTCTTCGCCATGTTTGTGATTTTTGACTTGTCATTATCCATCCCGCCTCACAACTTTGTACATTCGTCATGTTATTATTATACATCGTAGGAAATTAAAAGTGTGACATTGTTGACTCCTCCAAAATTAGAAATTTTTTACTAAGTTCTTTGAGAACCCGTGGATCTTTTTAACGAAATTTAATTTTTATGACCACGGCATGGATATTTTATAATAATTTTTTATGACGGGAAGTAGCCTAAAACCGCACGTCACTTCGCATTTTGATACGTCATTTTCTACTTTAATTTTGGGACTTGATCCATTTACAAGAGCTAAATTAGATTTTTGTTAGCTTTATTTATATTGTACGTTTTCGTAAATTATTTAATTATCTAAATTTCTTCTCTATTTAACGCACAGTACAAAGCTCTGTGAGAAGCCTTCGATTCTCGAAAAAAATTTGTTTGCATCTTTACAGTCCAAAGTCCCTCTCGAGGCCGATATGCAGCCAATTAACAAAGCCACAAAGTAGCTTTTTAGCTACACTAACGTTCTTAACTGCACAAACCTTGATTAATACAGATGAATTATTCAAATCTGTAAATCTTCATATTTGTTCAGGTATGGATTTCACTTCTTTGAGGGAATCTGACGCACAACACTCTTATTACCTCTCAGCTGCAGAGTTTTTCCCTGTTCTGTGGTTAGTCTACATCGCGTCGAAACTTACGTCATGAATATTAGACATTTTCACAGCCAAAGTAACTTGAGAATTGTGCACAGAAACTTTTTGATTAACCGAGGAATTTTGGCGCCTTTTAAGAAAATTTATGTTACTTGGAGATGGTCATTAGATTTATACCATTAATATATCCTTACGTAGGCACATTTTTTATCTGACAGCTGCCAATTGTCTCTTCCTGTCGGTTCGCTTAACTTATAACATCGCAACGTACAATAAATAGAGTGTTTGTGACATGTGACACCTGTCTGTGAGGCGAAGACATAAAAGGTTTCGGTAGCTGATTTAAATATGGCAAGAATAAACACGGTGATATTAACTGCAATATACTGAACCAAAAGAAATCGAATCTTGCTCACGGCGGATTGGAATAAAGGGGAGTGTTGCCCTGCTTACGTCACGAACAATATCTGAGATAATTATTGACATGAGTTATCAGATGACATAATGCTCTCGTGTTTGAATGGCTAGCTCATTCTCTAGGCTATAGTGATTGGGTTAGGGGTTAAGAGATCGGAGTTCAACTCCCAGCAAGACTTGAAATTGTTCTTTCGCTGCCTCTTTCAGACCGATTATGGGACCTAGTCAGTCTGCTCTCTAATGAAGTGAAAGAGAAATGTACCTGAAGCTAAACACTGACCTGTCTAGTGCTAGGGTTAAGAATTCAACAGGACAGGTCACCCCCAGTCTCCACATACAAACACATTTATTCGTAACCCTGTGTTTTACCTCTGCGTCTTGTGACTGTTCTTCTGTGCAGAATATTTGCTACTAAGACACAATTATTTTTAATAATTTTAACACCAGCAGTAACAATATACACAACAAAATTTAACATTAAAGAAGGCTTCATTTTCTTCACACAGCGTATTAAAATATTTCGTATTTTCCTAAACAGATGTAAACCATAGACATTTGTAATGGACACAAAATGTGTTCTTTATGAAGTATGAACTGAATTTTTTGTAACAATTTTTTTTTATATAAACGACATTCTTCAACGCGGTAACTGAATGCATTTTTTGGCTTTAAAGGCGAAGGTAAAACTGCCTGTAGGCATACCACGAAGGCACGTACGTGGAGTGGAGACGTAGCTCCACCCATTTTTCACCTCGGCACTGATTGGAGGTGAGTGTTTAGCCTCACATCTCGACTGCTTTACTTCCCGAAGGAATTTTTGTATTATTCTTTTGATATAGGACTGTATTTGATTAGAAATTACAATTTCATATAGCCTTCGACACAACAAAACACAAACATTATGGAGTCGAATATGATATTACATAAGTTGGCAACCTTGACCCTAATCAGACCGTATGGTGTCGCATACTTCAGACACAGACAGTGCGTGGCCCATCCAGGGCAGGACGGAATGAGGCAGCGGGCACTCTGCAGAGTGAGACAAATGGGAAAATGGATATTCAAACGGGGCACAAGCTTAGTTTAATCTGCAGCTAAATAGCATGTTAATTGTGCTTGGATTTTAGTCCGGACTGCAGAAAATATTTGGGGAATGTTTTAATGAACAGTAGAAGGCTGAATTTAAATTATCTCAAATAGTTAGCAGCCATTAGAAGAACTATAGAGAGAAAATATTCGAATGAATGAAACATGTTTACAAACCGTAAGAAAAATTTCAATTGGGGCAATAATACTTACAATATAATAACAAATGCATAATGTCGGTATGATGAAAGGAATGTAATGTAGATATGGTAACATATCGTGTTAAATATTTAAAATGTCCTGCTATCTAACGAATATTTTTCTTATGTGTGTAATTTTTATTTAGTCATTTTAGGGGATCATGCTTCATATTTATACCAGGGGTGGCCACAACGCGGCTGGTGAACTTTTCTTTCGCGGCTCGCGCAATATGTATCCAAAAAAAGTTATATTAATATGGTTTCAAAGTAAAGGTAAAGGTTACCCTAGAACAGGCCACGAAGGCCCAGAGGGGCGTAGAGGTATAGCTCTATTGTTTCTTTAACCTCAGTGCTAGGTGGGGTTGTGTGGTCAATGCCACGTACCGGCTGCTTTACCCCCGGGAAATACACAGTACCAATTGTGTAGGAGGATGGGTGGGCACCAGGGCCGGTCTGCACGGTGATTCATATGGTTTACCAGACACAAAAGTCTGACCGTAAACGGTATCTTGAAATATTTGCTAAAGGAAGAAGACTCATAACAAATTCTAACCAACTGTGGTTGGATAAACAGAAATAATATAGCAGTGAGGGGGAAAATGTTTTTTTTTTTGTGATTCATGGAGCCTGTCGCAGTTGGCCACTTACAGAGCGGCTCCAGAAGTGATCAAGCTTGCTCTGTACCAATAATAAACTTTGGACAATAATTAGTTAGCTTCTTAACGAAGAAAGATTTGATAGAACCTGATATCCAAGATGGTAGTAGTGTTACTTCCTCTCCTCGAGTTCCCAGATTCAAATCTCAGCCTGGAGACAGGTTTCTACAGAAAACACTTCATAAACCAGGAGACTGTAACGTGAAACTTCTCTGTCGTAGATGTCCGATACCTCCTACAAAAAATCATAGAGCGTATAGCCTAGTCTGTACACTGACTGACCTACTGAACCTGTCCATAAAAATCAAGATTTCTCCAAGTTAGATATTCTGAGTCCCACGCCTTAAAACACCCTCGCTGTTCTGTAAACTCTTTCCGCAGACGCATGTCTTCAGAAGGCGTTGGTCTTCCAGAGGCCGCAGGCAACACGTGTAACTAGCAACCTGTAACGGCCACACACGAGTTCGTTCAGATATTAATGTTACGAGTTATGGACTAGAACTCAAGGGGACAGTTAAAACACATGAACTAGAGTTGTGATTATTTATTCGCACACATAGCAGTTTGGGTTCGAAATTTTCTGCGTAGACGTTACATAATATATGTTCTTATGTAATCATGCGCAATCGTACCGACAGCGAATCGTGAGGAATATCTCTGGCAGATTGACATAGGCCAATACAGAATCTATGCTTAGACCTGAATAATTGATTCTTCGAGAATATAAAATAAGTTTGTGCCGATCCCAGTGGCCGCGCTGTCTAAGGCGTGGGTCTGCGGCCACTCGCTTGCTGGGATCGTGATTTCGAAACCAGCCGGAGGCATGGATGTCTGTATGTTGTGAGTGTTGTGTGTTGTCAGGTAGAGGTGTCTGCGACGGGCTTATCACTCGTCCAGAGGAGTCCTACCGAATGTGGTGTGTCTGAGTGTGATCATGAATCCTCGATAATGAGGAAACCTTCGCCCAAATGGGGGCTGTTATGGCATGGTAAAATAAATTTATTCAGTGGTAAGGATAGTGGTAACAAATCGGTGTGAATGTCGTGTGTGCTATAGGTAAGCATTTTGTGTGAGTTATGTTTCAGTACATCCGTCGATAGTTTAAATCTGTGGTTATCAACCTGTGTACTGCGAGGCGTGGCCTGGAAGAAATTTGTTATTTGCTGGGTTTTGGCGTAACAGTCCCCCCACCCACAAGAGGGCTATGGTCTCCTCATTCACGATGTTTCTAGATCACACATAACGACACCTCACAGTCGGTACGACTCCTCTAGACTCATCGCAGAGACTTCTACCTGAAAACACACTACACTCACAACAGACACACATCCATGCCCCGGTGGGATTCGAACTCACAATCACTGCAGCAAGCGGCCAATTGGATCAGTGGAAGAAATTAAAAATCTTAAAGTTTTAAATGGAAATTAATAAAAGTGTTTCCCAAGCACCGACACTCACGAATTTAAGGATGTGGTTTGGTTTCATTGACATGTTCGAAAACCTTCTGTCGGCAGCATTTTATGTAGTCAGAAAGCCGTCGCATATATTTGAAACGTTAAAGTTGATGGATGAATTAAATTTAATATCTCTATGTAAGGAATGTAACCTTTTCAAACAAATATATTCGTTCTTATAATAAAACTAACTAGATGCACTAATTTCTCATATTTTATTTTTGGAATAAAACTCTACATGTTTCGGAAGGTTCCTCTGTCCATCATCAGGAGTTTTATTTCAAAAATTAAGCACGAGAAATTAGTGCAACTAGTTGGTTTTATTATAAGAATTTATCACGATGCACGGTCACCTGAACGTCGAATATATTCGTATTGCAAAGAGACCTATTCCCGTGGCCACACGTAAACTTCTGTGATATGTTCTGTGACCACGGAACATATAGCATAGGAGTTTTTGCATGTAAAAAAAATCGCACAATGAAGAAAGTTGTTAATTTAAAATTGAAAAAACCACCCACAGCCAAATATTACCATGTAAACCAATTTTGTAATACATAATAGCACTTACATCAGAGTATCAAATAATGCAACCTACAGGGTACACAAATTCTTGGTTTAAAAACACATTATTTTAATTAACTTCTCTTACAGGTCTCTGCGCAAATGGTTGAGGCATTGCTCTACAAACCGGGAGGGCGCGTGTTTGATTCCCGAAGGTGTCATTGGAATTTTTCATTGACATAATCCTTCCTGCTTCGCTGTAGCCCTGGGGTCGACTCAACCTCTACCAGAAATGATTACCAGGAATACATTCTTGGGGGGTGGAGGTAAAGGCGGCAGGTGCTTAGGGCTGACAACCTTACCACTTTCATGTGACAAATGTCTTGTAATCTGGGAACCTCAACCTCTTGGAACCCTCAGGGCCTGTCCAGGCTTTTACAGGGATTGCATTACCTTTTATTAGTATAAGATTTGTGTCTCTGGAAATGGCAAATAAGGTCGAAACATGCAGTTAATTTGAATATCAAATTTACTTGTGATCCCTGAATTTATGTGTTTTGCCGCTTTCGTAATTTTATAACCGCTCAATTAACTGCATCTTGCTGACTGGATGTTTTTGTGCAGCGTAACAAAGGACCGCAAAACAACACAGTATCACACACGTGGTAACTCACGTGTTAGTAATGGGTTGCACGTGTAGCGCGGACTCAGAATACCGGCATAAGAAAAGTCCCTGTATCTAAGGCCAATACTTTACGTATCCGATAGGAAAGTAGTCCTTCACAGCCTTTTGGTGGGGTTCATGTCAGGGTACAGCGTTTCGTACGGTGGATATGTTTCCTTCCTCAGTGGACAAGGAATATTAGCACTTAAAGTTTTGTATCCGTTAGAAGGAGAGAATTTCAATGATTGGTCCAACAACGAAGATGAAGACTGCTGGTTTCTCCCAAAATCCTATAAACTTCTACCAGACTGGTGATAGCCGGTCTGAGAACTTCAGAGTCTTAATGCCTTAAGCCTAAGTTTCAAGTCCTCTGTGACATTACGCTCTGTATTTTGAGTAAATATTTCCCGAAATTTTGATGGCACTACTACATTTCTAAGAAGTTCCCGAACTTTGAAAAATCTGTGGTATTTCGAAATAGTTCCCGAAAGTTTGAATGCACTCAGATACTTCGAAATTTTTTTTCCAAATGTCCAACACAGTAAGATACTTGGTAATATTTACCAAATTTTGAAGGCATTAGGGTATTTCGAAATAACTACTGAAACTTTGAAGGCACTAAGATACTTCGAAATTTTTTCAAAATTGCGAAGGCAGTAAGATATTTCATAATATTTCCAAAATGTTGAAAGCAATATGGAATTTCAAAATAGTTCTCGAAATTTTGAAAACATTAAGATACTTAGAATTTTTTTTTCCAAATTTCGAAAGCAGTACGACACTTCCTAATATTTCCCAAATTTTCATGGCATTATGGTACTTCGAAATAATTCACGAAATTTTGAAGACACTACTATACTTCAAAATATTTACCCAAATTTTAAAAGCACTACGATACTTCGAAACGTTGGTAAGTATCCAAAAACAAAGAAGACTCGAATCCACAACAAAACCGTTGTTATAAACTCAATCCCCGAAATTTAAGCATAATTTCACCAATATCATTTCTTGTATGTTTAGGTCTACATGATGCTTTCGTGAATCAGGTAGCCGTAATTAATGTTACTGTCACAGGGACAAGGTGTCTCTCGTCAGACCGTCTTCTGAAATAAAAAAAACCTAAACATTGAGACAAAATTAGAATTATCTTTATAATGATCGTGATTATATTTGTTACGATATTATTTCATGAAGTAATGTCCTAAACTTTATGTTTACCACTAGTAATTATGACATAATTGAGGCTCGCAAAACACAGCGACTGCTACATGGACCAGCGATGGGACAGCCAGAAACTTTATTTCCGCTTCACAGATCAATTTTCATATTTTCTGCCAGTACACAGAGACTATTTAAACTAACATAAAACAGTCTTCCTGACAATAAATGTGCACTCTGTTTACTGTGAGCTACGAACTGAATTTGTGTGTATTCAGGCGAAATTTGTTTTTATTCGACGGGGTAAGTTATAAATATTCAGCAAGTTTTAACTCTTGTAAATTTCAAATGATCCATAAATTACATTTCTTATGTAGCAAACAATGACTCATATTTCATAAGCATTAAGTGACCAGTATTGTCTATAATAAGACAGTTGCTTCAGGCATGGTCAGGATAATATGTATAATATCGTTCAACAAGTCGATACGATATATATTCGACATAACGATATATTAACTGCCGTCTTAAACAGAGAGTTCTGACAGTAACGGTAAATCATCATATAATCGGTACCAAACGATTAAGGCTGCACCGCACCTCAAGCTTTATGTCGCCATATCTACTTGTAACCCCATAAACCCCATATTTTATCCGTTAATGTGATTTATCTTCTTTACGTATTCGTTAAGAACTTTTGTTTGAATTAAAAGAACGCGTTGCATCCCATGTGATGGAGAAGAGAAATTCATGCAAGGTTTTGGTGGATTTAACCTGAATGAAACAGACCACTTGGAGCACCTAGATGTAGAAGGAAATGTAGTGTTATAATGCGTTTTATAGAAATAGGGTGGCAAGGCGAGTACTGGATTAGTCTGGTTCAGGATAGAGACAAGTGGTGGACTGTTGTCAACACGGTGATGATTTTCATATTACATAAAACATAAGGGAATGTCTTGAGTAACCAAAGAACTGTCAGGGTCTCAACAAGGAATGTGCTTCATGGTGTTAAGTCAATTGTGTCCTTGGTTAGTTGACAGGCATTTATGAAGAACCTTTCTCAAATTTCTCTCTCAATAAAATTCTGAATTCAATGGTGCTCTTATGAAGACACTCACAGGAAATGAGCCCGAGACACTACAGTTCACATCCTCACAACTCATTATCTTCCATAAGTTACACATCCCCCCCATTACTTCGGTTTTCCCCTGTCAGCATCATTCCACCATTGCTCCATACCCATCCATTTACTTGTCACCGAAGCTGCAACAATTTGCCAATTGACACCTTCACCAAATTTCACACTTAACAAAATCTGACGACTGAAATACGCCCACATAATACATTAGATTTAGATTTACCTCTCAAATAATTAATTCCTTCTTCATTGTGTAGGCCAGTATTTAAAAATACTAAAGGCAATAACCGCCGTTTACTGCGACGGTATAATAAAACACGTATGTACAGTTTGTGCGTGCGTGCGCCCGCAAGCGCGCGCTTGTGTGTGCACATATACACTATGATTTTCTAATACTAAAGTACGCCGTACTAAAATTGCCACTCTGATTTATGGGGTTAACAGCCATGGCCACCGCAGAACCAACCATTTTCTTTGGTCTATAAGCGCAAATCCAGTTAAGCAACTTCTCATGTTGTTACAGTGATCCATATTGTTTCAGTGTGCAAGTACAATATGATTGAGGTCAGGTGACTTAGGGGTCTGCGCAGTCGTGCTAGAGCCCCCCGAGGTGTGGGTGGTGTGAAGGGAATAGGGCTGCCCATATCATTTCTCATTTAAATCTAGGTTAAACGGTAACGTATTGAGCAATGCGCTTGCTAACAAATCCGGATTCCGACCACAATCTTTCGACGAAACGAAGCAATAACGTGCGTTGCGTTCTGTTAAGTTTGTCGTACTTTAAATGTGTTTGTACACTTCACCTATAAGAACTTTTGAGCTGTTCAGTTTTCTTATAAAAATGGTTACTCCGTGTAATAATCAATGGTGAAAAAATGTAAGTGGAAGTACGTAGATTGGTCTAATTGTACATACGCCCCTCTTGCTTTATTTTAGACATAATTCAAGGCAAGACAAATAGTGATGATGAAATGAGATGAGAAACTCAGCAACACCCACAGGGCTGGCTAGCAGATGAGGAAGGTCTTCAGATTTTTAACTTTGCTATTGTGTCTAACCAAGCATAAACACGACATTACATCTGCATGTAAATGTAACACACGAGGTATTTCAGTGGCGGCTCTACACTGCTGGACTGAGATGCCACACAGCTCTCTGTTCGTACGAAATTTTGTTTCAAACTCCGTATTTTGTCTTTTTGCACAAAGATGAAAATTTACTGAGCATATTGTAGTTCCGTGAGTGTTTATGTAAATGACTTCTCGAAGGGAAGTGCTACTGCCTCTGTATTAAGGAAAGAAATACTTCAAATGATGGAGCCAGTAGTTGACAATGAACTTTTCGTAAGCACCTACGAAACTGCACAGTGCTGCACAGTGAATGGCACGATTTAAAAGCTTCATAATTTTTGTACTTATTCCGACGAATTTTTTTGGCTTTATTCAGCGTATGACTAGCGAAAAAATGATATACAAAGAAAAAGAAGAAACATCAGGCCTACATAAGATATGAGATACTCAGACGGTGCAGATTCCAGTCTAATTACTGCGTTACGACGTCATGTATTCTTCTTAGTATAGAAAAATTTTTCGGAGAAATACACCGACTCCATTTTGAAGGCAAAATTGCCATTGCATATTGAGGCTGTAGGTTCCTATCTACCAGGCGCTTAGGTAAGTTCTCCGAAGATCCTGCGGCGTGTGGGGTGGGGACCAATGGGTCAGAGAGGCTTCCAATATTATTCAATCCTAAAAATGTTAATTTATTTTGAGACTGGTATCCGTACTTACGACAAAAGGCAGAAATCTGGATCCTTGTTGTAAGATCCGGGAGTAATTTCGTTAATTAAATATTGGGGGAGGTGACTCCCTCTTATTGACTAAGAGGGGGTGCGGATGAATGGTTATCTACGCCACTGATACCTAGCTATTTCAACTCACGCTTTTGTGAATCAGTATATGACAACACGGCAAAGAAGCCTGTAACTAAACTTTACGTGCACAGTGTGTTCTAGAAGAACTTATGGATATGGTTTAGTACCTTGCGCTGAGGATATTTACAGTAAATGAAACACCATATTTCTTAAAATAGATGAAGAAAATAATACATATTTTTTTTCTGGGATCGTGGAATCACAAGACAAAGGAAGTAGATTTCTCGGTGTTTGAACCCATACCGTAGTCACGGTTCTGACTGAGCTACCCGGTCTCAATTGCTGCACAGTTGTCCACGTCAGAAGTCTGTACACCGTACGCAAGAGACATCTTTAGTTAAACTGCTCAAATAAACGTGCGTCACTTCGGTCCGTATTCTCCGTGCGCTGTTCATTTTATTTCTTGCGATTCAAATAAGGTTTCGTACTCCCGACGCTCTGCACAAAACATCGAATTCCTTTTAAAGAGTTCCTGTAAGTTCCTCATTCTTTCACGCAGTAAACACAGAAGGTTATTTCGTAACAGAACGAATATTTCTAGAAGCTAGGTACGAAATCAACTTTTCCGTTGATTGTAGTAGAAAGTTTGATTTTTCGTAGTACGTTGGTGACCGGAATTCTCTACAAGTGTATGGTTCTTACAAGACACAAAACACGGCACGTTATAAATTTAATTCGCTTGATAACAGTTTAAACAACAATGTAAAGCATAACATGTTTATCTTGAATGATATATAAATATTCAGTCCTTACCTCGCAGTAAACACTCTCCGTCTCGGTTATGAAAAACCAGTCAGTTAATGCTGTATAGGGAAATAATCGCTGTTTGTTCTGAGATCCACACAAAACACATAAATACACTGTGTGGGCAGAACGTAGAATTGTTGAATGTCAAACTGGCGGTACGTGTAGTGACCGCTGGGGTTTGAAGGGTTACATGTAAATCCAGTTCGTACCGTGCAGTAAACGCACTCCGTCTCGGTTAAAAAGACCAATCAGTTAATGCTGTATAGGGAAATAAATAATCGTTGTTTGTTCTCAGATCCATACAAAACACATAAATGCATTGTGTGGGCAGAACGTGGAATTGTTGAGAGTTAAACCTGGTGGTACATATAGTGACCACTGGGCTATAGAGTGTTAAGATGCAAATAAATATGTGAGGATGGGAGGTGGATGTCACTGGCTCAGTGTTGTGTCCGATGAGAGACTTGTTTATTGGCACTGTTTGAACTTGATCCTCTCATACCGTAATTGTCTATCCTGTTGCTAATTATAACGCAGCAGGAAATGACGATTCCGACAGACGCTGACATAATTAATTAATATCTCAGTCGGTGTAGCGATTAGGCATTGTGACAGATGACGAAGGGATATGAGTTGGATTACCGTCACGGATATAAAATCGCATAACATCAAGACCGACTCTGGGGCTCAGTGGAGGCTGGGGGCTTCCCCCCCCCCCCCCCGGAAAAAAAAACAAGGGGGGGGAGGGGCAACTTTTTTTTCTTTTTCTGGGGTTTGTGGGTGGGAAAA
>Ga0123354_10004965_pt1 | contig 19119 bp, 12 predicted proteins | sample TergutLab28metaG_2_FD_97872 | JGI IMG/M metagenome (GOLD analysis project Ga0123354, IMG submission 97872) | Labiotermes labralis P4 segment gut microbial communities from Petit-Saut dam, French Guiana - Lab288 P4 | ecosystem: Host-associated > Arthropoda: Insects > Digestive system > Gut ...
AGACCACACTTTTCTCTGGTCATTATCTCCGTAACCGTTCAACTTTGGACATAGGTGTTTTGGGTTATATCGGTATACTTTAACATAAGGAACACCCTCCCGAAGTCTGGCACATTCCTCCTGTGACACCCTGTATAATCTGGCAACATCATTAAATAAACGATAAATAATTAAAGGGGCTAATAATTGATGGAATTAATCAATAAAAATTAATGATCATTCCGCCATAACCAAAATTTCTACTGATGTGATAATATAAGGAAGTGTTAGATTGATTATATTTATCGCTCCTCCCTTATACCAGCAAAAAGTTACAATTATACGACGTTTCGGAAGAAAAAGATAATATATAAAATGTGAAATGTGTAGTTCTATTCTCCAGGAATTTATCGCATGAAATCTCGAGAGTGGTTTATAATTCCTGACACAGGCACAGATGTGGCAACACAGACTTGGTAAACGCCATCGTAGTCTTCGCTAGTAAGTAAAGTCAGAGTTTACCGAAACTTTACCTCTGCCTCCCCTTAGCCAGGATGGAGAAATCGATGCATTTCGTTGCTGGTGTCGGACTAGAAGTTAACAGCTGCGCTTCCATAAGAATTATCTTATTATCTCCCTTAAGCCACAGAAAGGCAGCGATACAGCACAGGCTACTCGCCTAGGAGGCCTGCGCCCCATCCCACGGGAGTACTTGTAGTATTTGTGATCGACCATATAAAGTGCTGCAGTGGATATTCTTAGAGCACTTTCCCTCCTTCGATTATCCCTCATTATTCTGCTACGGTCCCTCTCTACTTGTGCGACGTAAAGGATCAGCCATCACCTCTGACCTGGTAGCAGCTGTGCGTAACAGCAGAAGTTTTATTTAACTAAATCTGTGAAGATGGACCTTTTGTATATAACCTAGACCTAGTAAGAAATGGAGACCCGTTTCCATAGAATTAGTTACTTATATAAACTTTACCTTTGAGAGGAATGCTCTGGATATTGTGTAGACCACATAAAGCTGAACTTTTAAGTAGTAGGTTTTGACTACACCGAAATGCACTTATTGAAGGCATTGTGTGTAATACAGCAGTAAACAAACCAGAAACACAAGCAGGGTTTATCGAATCCGAACTGATCGCCTTCTAGATATCGAAATCACACGGTTTTAGCACGGAGTGCGCAACATATCGCGAGTACGTTAGAAACGCATTAAGAGACAAAGTTTGAACCCAATTTAAATCAAGATGAAGGATATTCGGTTGTTTCTTCACGGTACAGACCAAAAAGCGATACGTGTAAGCAATCGTAAATTCACGTTCTTATCTCTTACTTCTTTGGAGGGAATTTACTTACCATATTTGCAAATCATTGAAGAAGTACTAACAGAAGCAATATACATAGCACGCGCACGCACACGCCGTTACGTGGTTTGAAACGTTAAGGTTTTCCCAACGCAAAAGTACTATCAGAAACACCAGTCTCAAAAGTATACCAAAAAGTGTACTTCACTTTGTATTCACGGTGATGCCGCTGGAATGTTGCAGTTCTTTTCAAAAGACAGCGAGTAACTTTCAATTTAATTTAGGATTTATGTGAGAAACGTTTATGCACTCGACGCATTTACAAGTTCGGGAGAAGCAGAATGGAATTAGCCCTCGATTCACAAAACCAGTATCATTTAGCTGTTTAAAGCTCTGTAGAAACTATACTATAATATACATATATGCCACCTATAATAAGAGTGAACTCTCAATTTTTCCTTACAGTGCATCTATGTATTTCCTATGATTCCCACAATAAATGATGAACCTTTATCTGTAAATATTTAACGGACTGTTGTTTAATGGAAGTACATTGAGTTCTTTTAAAGTATGCACTGAAGTTCCATATATCATCTGGATCAAGGACTGCCTTGAAGTTTATTAATGCGTGCAACGCTGAAGGCTGCTGAATTAGAAGTTAATAAATGCGGTTATAGCACTTGGAATATTCGGAGTAAATTAAAAGTTAGTAAAGAATCTGAATTTGGTTACAATTATCGAGACAACAGAAGAGTATCTTATATTTTATAACGTCTCACTTACTGCTAATGCAGAAAAGTACAGCTGCACTATATAAATATTATATGTTCCGGTGTACAGTGCATTATAACCTCCCACAAGATCCTTTTTTCCCTATATGTATTATTTTTCCTCTACAAATTATATTCTTGCATTCTCTCCTACAAAACGACGTCTTAATTATAGTCAGCCTAATTAAGCACAGAGAACAACTATTCCCTCAATTATGCTGCAAGCCAGTGTAGTCCAGGGCCTCCTATTTTCCCGGTTTAGGAAGCTTATTTTAGACATTTAGATGTCAATGACAAGTATCAGCTGACGTACAAAAAAAATACATTGGGACGCAGATACATATCAGTGCACCGAATGGGGTTCGAAAGAGTAATTAGAGTGTTCAAGCCAATACGAATGAGATACCGACACGTTTACGTCTACCCTAAGCATTGCACGGCCCATTCTTAGACACATACAGCAATTAATTTTATTTTGGATCGACAATGTGAAACTACACGTTCACTGTTACAATGACGGACGGGCACGTTGGTTGGAGTGGCGTGATAAGATCACAGTTAGGTAAAAGTACCTTCATATTTCCAGTCACTCTTTCTGTATTTCAACAAAACATTATTCACCAGTTTCGTATTTTCGGTCTTGCGAGAAGTTCATATAATAAGAGTTCAGTGAGAAGATCGTGCCTGTTTATTAGTCCATACGTTTCGGTTAGGAGCTACTAAATAGATTAAATTTAATGCTAAGAATCTGTATCGGTCTACCGTAAAGCTCACCACACTATGTAGGCTTATGTATAAGGCAAGTTAGTGAGACATTAGAACAAGATCTAGAACCCAATTTAGATTAAGAGAAAGGATAAGAGGTTTAATTTAGTATTTACGCTGTTTTCTCGTCACGTAGAGGAAAGGAATAAAGAGGGACAAAGTTTTATCAAAGTTACAACTATAAATACATAAACACACACCCACATACATTACTTGTAAATATGTGTATTTATAGCTTATGTTTCTTGTAAAGAATTTCTTTATTAGGATTACAGAAACAAGTGAATGAAAACTATTAGGATTTATAACCTAACATCAAGAATTTTGGGAAATACAGGAATAGCAAGAAGAGAAACAAAGGTTCTCAGCAATAAGAAATTTGAGGCTTCTGAGAAAAAATCTTAAGTGTTCGTATTCCACGAATATTATTCCCATAATTCTCTGAAACTCGATATTTGAAGTTGTAATTTATGTGACAAACGTCTAAACGTTGATTAACACCCGCACACGCACGCACGCACGCGCGCGCACACACACACACACATACACACACAGAGGAAACTTCCCCCAACTGTAGCTCCGGAAATGTAATCTTACTTAATACTGTTTATTGCAGCTTCTGAAAAGAAGCAGAATTAAAAGGAAAACAGTTTTCAAGAAACTGATCTATTTATGTCTTAAGACGCTACGGGCCAATGCCGCCCTGGGTCTAATATTACCTGAGTTCACGAATCTTATTTACAGACGTGTAGTTGGATTTCTTGGACGGCCCCTTCGCGGTGCTTCTACCTACACCGAACAACACAAACACAAACATCTATGTCCCCAGAGGCATTCGAAAGAAGAAATTCTACTGTTCGAGTGGTAGAGACAACGGCCATTGCGAATGACACTGGAGGTTCTAGTGTCGCTTATAAGCACAAGTTTCTAAGACAGTTACATTTTCTACAATTAATTTTCTCCATTAGTCGGAATATATTTGTAACTAGAAGTAATAAATAAAGCCTAACAATGTCTTCTACACCTACAGTGAGTAGGTTAGAAGAGTTTGGATTATGTGAATAAGTACTAGATTTTCTGGTACGTATCGCATTGTGACATAAAGGAATTATTTATGTCATTAATATGATGTCCATAATACAAGCAATATGCAAACATTCTATGGCATATAACGCACTTAATGAAGTAGAAATAAAATTTACCTTAAATTTTGGACTGGCTAATCTGGAGTAGAGAGGGACTGTGCGTCGTAAAAAAAAAGTAAGGGTTAAATTCCGTATTCATAGTGTTCCAAAGACTATTGTGGTAAAAAGATTACTAGGAAATCAGGTTCTAATAACAAAAGCAGTGTTAGGCTGTCACACATAACCAGAAGTATATTTTAAAATATGCTTTACACCACTTCATTCTGAATAGCCGCCATTTCTCTCTCTCCTCATTGCATTATGCAATACGTGGTCTTTCTTGTTTTTGTACGGACTGCAAAAAAATGAAAGCAGAACGAAGAGTTCGTGAGTGTTTCAGCTCGTAAATGTCACACAAAAACTGCTAAATGGATTTCGATTCAATAAGCTATTGGAATTAGCATCAAAACTTTGTAAAAAAAAAAGTCCGCTCTGTTTCGGTTCAGCGCAACATAAATATACATGAGAATAGCATCGGAATTAATTTTTTTAATGATGTACCAAAAGAAATAAAGAAAATATATGATAAAAAATCTAATTGAGATTTAAGACTTTGATCCGAAATGTAGTTTCAATGCAGTGTCTACCAGGCGAGATTTAGCCTTCACCTTTATGACAATCTGTAATTTCGCAGGTTTGGTAACATACTTTCAAAGAAAACGTAAAGACGAAGGCAACGTACTAGCCCAAAACCACGGAACTATCCAATCAATCAGGTGGTGTCATAGCTCTCAGTATCAAATATGGATTCTTACCCCAAAGGAAAACTTATCTCTCATCTGACAAGTCATCATGGACGCGTCTACTTTTCTATGCTAAGCAATATACAGGATGTCCTCAAAATGTATGCTTGTTTAAAGTTTTAGGACAATAATTTTGTAAACACAGGACATGCGTCATTTAACAGTATTAGTATTACGTAATTTTGCAATAAAATGTATTTGTGATTAACTTGCAATGCATCTGATCAAATTAACAAGTAAGAGGCTACTGCATTTGTAAAGGACCTATATGTGTTCGATGTGCTGTGGAAAATCCTTGTTTACCGAAGTTTACAACGTGTTTTTTTTTCTTCAAATCGTAATACGCACACATCAATATGCCTCTGAGTGACTGTAATTAATGAATTAATTCTAGCAGCTACGGAAGTAACAAATTCAATTACGTCACAATAAAATCCTAAATATCTGCCCACTTCAACACATGTTCGCCGCCAACGTCAAATGGGGTCTCATGTTACATGGTCAGATTCATACACAATAAAAGTGTCAACTAAAATTTCTGCTATTATTACCGTTGCGAATAAGCAGGGACAAAAAAAACTGGAAACAACAAAGTCTATGGCACAACGAAATAAGTGACATCTCAGTTACTCACAGTCTCGAAATGGTGACAGTGATGGTCTTGATTCCCAATTCCCCACCAAATCAATTTACACTAAGTTTACTAAAGACTGTTCGCGTTTTGGGTGTTATCCTCAGTGACGAACGAGTGGTACGAACACTTAAACAGACACACACATACACACACGCGCGATTACTAACTCGTGACTGGATTCAAGGCCGGAGTGTGTCCGATGCTAGAACGCAGGACGCTTGCTACTGGCAGACTGCTGTGGAGTAGCGGCGCTGGCCAGACTTCCATACCGTCAGGCGCAACCGCGTTTATGCACCACTCCCCCTAGCCTCATCCACCCACTAATCCCCAGTGGGAGTCAACCAAGATGAGAATGACAACTGAATCACAGACACCATTCCAAATACTTAACACCCACCTGGCGCACTGTATTATTTTTATCCCTAGAACTCTTGTTAAGTTCCATCTACTGTCCGTTAACAACTCCTGAAAGTCCAAACTTGTACTGACATGGGATGATTCAGTAACAAGAAATATACTTCCTCCACCAAAGGAAAAGCAAAATCTGGAGTGCGGAGAAACTTCATTAAGAGGACCAAAAAAACCTGTGCTCTTTACACGGGAGAAATGAATATTATATAAGTGAGGCGTACAGGTCCAGGGGGTGGCGTTTATAATTTACAGTTGATGTGCTTAAAGACGCCGTCAGTGGAAGAGAATATATAGGCAGGTGGGTAGGAGAAAATAAATTGTGAAAAAATGTGTAAGGAACCGATCGTTATTTTGACATAAAGGTTTTAGAGACAGCAAAAGCTAAATTAACCTTTAGGCATCATGCATCCTCCATATAGGACAGACGTTCCGCTACTCTCCAGAGAAGGCTTTTTATATATTTAATCAACAAATAAATTTCATTATATTTTTTTAGACTTGTTGTACAATGTCAATTTATTCCTCTACAAAATGTCGTTTATTTCATACCGTTACCTTTTTTTGGTTTAAAAAATATTCACAGTTTACATAAATGATATGCTAAATTTTAAATGTCCAGCTCGAGGGCCAAAGGGTTAACCCTTTAAACGCCGAGTTAAAGCCCATCTGCCATTTGTTGTGCTTATTATTAGGAGATCATCATATTCTCCACGTTGGCATGATAAGGGTTAAAGGAAAGGCTTGGCTGAAGCTCAAAAAATTCATCGGTAGCTACAGTAATATAACTACAGACAACAAGACACGCAATGTAACTATGAAAGTAGCATTGAGGCGCGTTCGTGCAGCAAAGTTGCAATGGAAAAGCAATGAGTGTTACTAGTCCTTAGAGGGTGTTAGTAGCCCTAGGTATCCAGCATGCATTGCGCATGCGCCGCATTGTTATCTATGGCCTGTAAGGTTCTACAGTACTCTTCCACATAATCTCATAAACGCAAGATTTTCGAAAAAAAAAAGTTATTGAACATAATACGCGTTTCAGTTTTCTCTATAACTTTTGTCTGAAACGTTTCCCATTACAAGAAGAATAGAGCAATACAGTGAAACAATGACATAAATGTACAAATGTACGTAGGTCTTCATGTACAGTACCCGCTATTTTTGTCAGGTTTTAATGAAACTTGTAGTTTCTTAAAAGATTTTCGCAAAGTACTCAGATATCAAAGTATACGAAACTCCGACCAGTTGGGAGCCGAGTTGTTCCATGCGGACGAACAGACGGACGGAAGGAAGGATGGAAGGACGGACGGAGAGACAGACAGACAGACGGAGAGACATTACGAAGCAAATAGTAAATTTTCGCAATTTTGCATACGCGCTTTAAAAAAAAAGGTAAAGCAGTCCCATTACAGACCTGGACAGGCCCAGAGGGTTCCAGGAAGTTAAGGTTCCCAGATTTCGTGACAGTGGCAGAGAATGGTGGTAGGAAATACTCCTGGTACTCATTTCTGTTAGAGGCTGAATCGACCCCAGGGACAAGGTGCGATCGGAGGGATTTTATGTCAATGAAAGATCCAATGACACCAGCTGGGATCGAACCAGCGACCTTCCGATTTGTAGCACAGCACCTTAACCACTGAGCTACCGTGGTCCCCACGCGCTTAAAAACGAAGAGAAAATTGTAATAGGTCGTTCTTGTTAAGTCGTACTGATTGATACTGCATCGACATTTGCTTGTAAAAGTTACGGAAAACAACGTTCAACATTGAAACTGTCACTTTTCTAAACACAGCAAGACATGTTACTGAAGATACGGACTTCTGGGATGTCACGCCATTTCGAAGTAACGTACAGCCTTCTGTTTTAGCGTCAACCATTTGAGTCAGTCTCAACTAGCTTGACCGTGCAGGTTAAAGGCATTATAACCATTCGGAATGTAGGTAATTATTTTACAGTGGACAGAGCGTACATCTCAGACGATTCGAATCCTCAGCAAAACCGTTATGTGAACCGCAAATCTCGCACAAGAAATGTTACCGCCTGTACAGACTTAATCCTACGTTGGGACTGAATTCAGTTGAAATAGAAAAGGCTCTAACGACTGGCTGCTCTAAACGCAGCAATAAAATCATAAGGTAACTATAAACATGAACTATCCTACGTGCTTAATCGATAAATCGCCATTCACAGGCAGACGTCAATACAGAAGAATATTCCATATTATTAGTCTACATCAATTTTGCATGTACAATGTTCTAAATACAGAGAGTGCCAAAAAAATGTACACACATTTTAGGAAATGTTATCTATGTATTATTTTCGAAGTTGAAGTTCGGCCAAAATATGGCATTGATCAAATGAATGCTAGCGTCACCATGCGACAGGCAGGACAGTCATCGGCATAAATTAAGTATTACAATTTTACAGTTTTTTTTCTTTCTTAAAATGTGTATACTTTTTTTTTGGGCACCCTCTGTATATAAAATACCAGCGATAAATATTACAACACGAATAATATGGCCAGTACGGTGCTAATATGTTCGTGGTAAAAACTGGCTGATGTACCACTGTTTACAATGCGAGTTTTTATAAGTATAAAAACATGTCAGATAGAGTTCTTCGATCCAAAAGAATCAGGTATCTGTGGCGTGTAATGAAATGTCCAGTGTCGGAAGGTACTGTATACAATAACACTGCTTATTCCTTACTATTGAATCTTCTCTGAAGATGAAGATTTAATGCTGAAGCCCCTAGAAGAGTTCATGTTTGTGGATAACTTATAATTTTATTGTGTGAATATTTTGGTGTACATATATAATTTTAAACATAATACCCGAAAAGAATGAAATTAAAAAGGTCAATAAATTCGTGTACTATGAGGAATGGAATTTTGTGTGTGTGTGTGTGTGTGCATGCGCGCTGTCATTTAACCTTTTGGCGCCGGAATTATTTTTTAAATTTTAGCACAGCACACCCTATATATAAAATGTGAATAATACAGAACCAAATATGCTAGAATTATGAAACAAACTGCATTTTGAAGAGAAAAAAAACGGAGAGTATATAACATGTTTAAAATATTCAGTACATATATTTGTTGAATAAATATATAAAATACAACTTTAGTGGTTAGCAGTGCGGTAAGACCATTATAGTTGACATTAGGCGTCAAAAGGTTAAAGAAGTTGCTATTCGTTAAGATTAATCTGTATTAATTATCTTAATGTGACTAGCTTTTATTAGTTGTATTTGTCTAAATGGAGTTATTTGCGCAACTTAGTAAATTAATATTAGTTAATATTTAATAAATAATTAATATAAATATTCAAGTATGATGGAAAATTGATTTTGTCTCTTTACTATTACTATTTTTGTGACTACTTTTTATCATTAGGACTTTCATATTTACTTTGAATGCTTTTAGTATCTATATTGTAATTTTAACGTTTTACTTTTATTGGTCGCATAGGTCAATGATAAACAGTCAATGTACCTGCCATTAGGTAAATAAACTTTTCAAGGAAACCGCTCACAACGAAGAGTGCTGACTCTCCTTTGGCAGCCTAGGTGCATCAGGACCGAATGGGCTCGAACCCAATTATTACTCAAACTTATACTCCTTCAGTCAAAGGAAAAATCAGAGAAGCTGACTATCTTCTAGTACGTTCGGCATATCGCTCTTAATTACTGAATACATTAGTATACAAATATACAGCACGTAAGTTCAATGCTACTGTGAAAATTGCTCGGTTCTTAGACGCATTCGCAAAATTACGAAAAGCGAAATTCCGTCTGTCCGTCCAAATGGAACATCTCGGCTCCCAATGAACTGATTTTCAAGGAATGCTATATTTGAGTATTTTTCTAGCATATGTCGAGAAAATGCAAGTTTACTTAAAATCTGACAAAAACAACGGGGACTTTACATGAAGACCTGTGTGCATTTGTGTTAATATCACCCTGAATTCTTCTTAGAATGAGAAATATTTCTGACAGAACTGTGGAGAAAATCAAAACACATTTTATGTCCAATAAGCCCGTTCCCCTCCTCACCCCTCCCGAAAATCGTGCCGCGTATGAGAAAATGTGGGAAAACACTGTAGACCAAGATAGACCGCAGATGACAGTACAATACGGAGCGTGCGCTGTGCGTGCTGGGTGACTGAGGCAACAAATACACACTCAGAATAGGTAGTACTTACTGTTTTTCCACGGCAATGATGATTTCGCGAATTAGCCTCAGTGTTATGTTCATACGTGCATTGCTGGTCTCGTGAATTATTCACAAGGCCTAAAAAACTGAGGCAAAAATAATGGATTCAGAATACCTATTTACCGAGTTTTAGTCTATCCTGGTCGCCGTGCGGTCTAAGGCGTAGTTACACATCTGCCTCACTGCAGGGAACCTGGAATCGAATCCCATTGAGACCATGGACTTTGTTTCTTCTCTCTGTTGTGTGTTTTATAGGAAGCTGTCTCTGCGACGAGCTGATCACTCTTGCAGAGGAGTCCTACCGGGTGTGTGCGTCTAGTTGTACATGATCTAGAAAATTCATAAACGAGGCGGCCTAGACCCCGACTTGGCTTTTTGCACCAGATATAAACAAACTACCGAACTTTTCTCTTCACCTTTCGTGAAACACTTTCCTCGCAAATATAAACATTTAATTAGTTACACTCGAGATGCATCTCGAATTACTTGTATTACATTGTAAATTAATTTTTATTTACATTTGATTTTAATAAAATTTGGAATAAGTCCAGGTGGTTCAATCAATCCTCCCGTATCAAATTTCACTTAAACGTGAGTAGCGAATAGGTGGACAGATACGGTAAAGCCTATAAGCGTACTTTTGTACTTGTCTCTCGACAGTGAGTCTGTTGGTAGGGTTACTACATTTACGCCTCCAGACAGGCTGGTTGTAATCAGTAATTTTCTCCAGAGTAGATGAAAAGACTGTACCGCCATGACGCGGTACTCGGAGCCTCGCCTGTAAGAGCAGGTTGCACCTCGGGCAGATGATGATGAGATTTGGATAAGAGCGGTTACAGACTTGGAATTGACATTTGCTTTAATATTGTTTAAAATATCTTATTTGCTACAACAGTTCTCACTTTAGTCATTTCGGCTTCCTTTTTTAAAAACATTAGTGACGTGTATGTACAAACATAACACGTGCATTATATATATGTCACATTTCATTATTGTCTGATGAAAATTGAGTAGGAGAGATACAGTCTGTATTTAGTGTTTGGGTATTTATATACCCAGGGGTATATAGGCCTACTCCACCGGACTTGATCTCTTCGATGATATTATTATACTCTCGGTTCACATTGGATCAATACGGATTTGTGATAAAGTTTTTTTTTTGTTCTTCATCACTGATACATTTGCTGCAAACCAGTAATAAACTTTCCATCAGCTCCCCTCGTCGCATTTGCCCATTAAAAAATGGGATGTAAAAGTCTGAACAAAAGTTTTGCACTAACCCTTTTAGCCTATTGTCGTCCTTGAAGAAGAGTTTTAGGTTTCTGAGGGCCAGCCTTTCAACATTTCAAACAGTCGATCGATTTCAACTAAATTTTTATCAGTTTTTTACCACTGCATACAACGCAGACGCCAAACGTTGATTTGCTGCAATCAGTACCACGACCACAGTGAACCGGCAGCCGAACTACCAACTTTGTAACTAGAGTGCTAAATGATTCACAGCAAGCGATCTTGAAAAGCCTAACTTTCGGGCTTAAAAAACTAACTAATGCATCAGTGCAGCGGAGAAGGTGCAAAATGGTACGAGATGGAGCATGAGCTTACCAACACGGGTTCATCTTTCACACAATGACGTATCCAAATCAAAGGCAACGTACACATTGCAAGTACAACGTTATATTGTGACATGTTCGCGTAACCATTGTTGCCATGGACGGGCAACAGTAAGTTCCCTTTTTATTGTCGTTGGTATTGATGTAGCTGTCAACAATAAGAAGTGTTCAGCGTTGCTATGGTGATGAAATAATTGGTTTCCTTTACACTGTTGTCGAATTACAAAATATTAAATGTAATAAACATTAAATATTCTGAGTGTGTGTCTGTTTTGTTGAATTAGTTGTCCGGCATGAAAATCGAGCATTTTATTCTCCTTATCGTGTCATCTGCGTTCTGTCAGGCTCTACCATATTTTTCCACATTATCTCATAAAAGGCAGGACTGGCGGGAAAAATAATGTACAGGAAATGGAATGCGCGTTTTAATTTTTATTGCAACTTTTATCGGAAATATTTTCCATTATAAGAACTCAACGACATATTATCATACCATACATAGGTATTCTTGTACAGTACCCCTAGCGGCATGTTATCATACCATACATAGGTATTCATGTACAGTACCCCTAGCGGCATGTTATCATACCACACATAGGTATTCATGTACAGTACCCCTAGCGGCATGTTATCATACCATACATAGGTATTCATGTACAGTACCCCTAGCGGCATGTTATCATACCATACATTGGTATTCATGTACAGTACCCCTTGTTCCTGTCAGATTTGAATCGAATTTGAATTTCCTCGACAGACTTTCCAAAAACCTTCGAATAAAAAATTTCTTGAAAATTCGAACAGTGAGAGAAGAGTTGCTCCGTTCGGATATTCAGACGGACGGGCGGACAGAGAGACGAAGCTAATAGCCGGTTTTCGCATTTCTCCGAACGCGTCTAACTACAGGCAAGGAGACTCTGTAAATCTGCGATTATCTACAGGAAGTTTCAACGCAGAATAAGCTAGGCACTGAGCAATAAGTCTGGCACAAAGAAATAGCAGCAGCAGTAGTAGTAGTAGTAGTAGTATTAGTAGTCGCAGCAGCAGCATACAACAGGACACTATTCTTTAAGAGCTCTGTTCGGAAATCATTATTGAAGTGAGGTATTGACGAATCTACGGCACGCATAATCTGCCGCCATTTGGGCACAGGGATGTATGGCTCATATTTCTTTTTGTGCAAAGTTCCTCCACAATAGCTACAATGGATACAGTTCCATATGCAGTACGTATGAATAGGATTTACAGTGTCTGTATTATTGACAGGAGGCAACGCTCGCATGGAGTATTGGCACCAAGTTGATGTCAGAGGTGACGATGACGACGATGATGAAGTTTATCACGACGAGGAAAATAATAGTTTAGATATTAGTGGTCAAAACTATTATGTTAAAACAATGCTGAATTACATACCAAATGAAAGACCACGACTTGGACGACCTTTGAAGAAACTATTAGGCAAGGCCTCAGCAGGTCTCAAGGCCAAACTCGTGACGGATGATGATAATTATTATGACCATTATTATTATTATTATTATTATTATTTTAGTTGTTGAGACGACTGTGGCGGTGATGGAGGTAATACTGCTATTGTTTGTTATGACTGTTGTTTTGCAGTGGCCACTGTGGTGCTCACCCAGAACAGTTATTCGGAAGATTACTGCTGCACCATAGGTAGTAAGTTTTACAACGAACCAGGCAGAAGCCTTGCCAAGGTATCTATTTATTTATAAATCCATTTTAATTAAAGTATCAAGAGCTTTGAAATCAAAGTTGTTCCTTTGCCTTTTCAAGAAGCTTAACCAAAAATGCAATATCTAAAAGAAGTAAAAACATATATTTCATAAAACCTTTAATTTTATATAATTTTGCACATATAAAACGTATTTTCAATACATAATTATGTACTTCAATTCATCGTTCAATTAGAATTTGCTTTATGGTGATCTTCCTTCAATCAGTACTGCATTAAATACACTTATTACCCATTACTATCACAGTATTATTCCTGAAGAGAAATTTAAAGGCCTTTACATTTTATAATTAATTTCCTGTTATTACTAACTAATGGAACACCCTTTGAAAATTTAACGGATAAAGTTTGACATATTCCGTCCCCAGCTATGGTTTCCACAGATACCCTTCCATTGATCTACTCTTACACACTATAGCCCTCGAGGGACACTTTGATATAACCACTGCACTGCAAATGGACGCTGTGAACTTTGTAAAAGTTCCGGAAGTGGAGCTTGATAGAACCATGACAATAACAGTCCTTTACAGGCACATTTTCTTACAAAACAAAAACCAGGCGTTATATTCAATAATATTTCGTCTAAACTTACATTTCTGTAAGCCAACACTAAAGGTAAAAGCACTGAACTCAGCATCAATCAAATAAACTAAAAAGCTGCTTGATAGAATAAGCAGTGTTGTATGCACTGGAGGCAAAACTATTCTTCATTGATCAGCAAAATTATACGAAATAAAGCACGCAATACCCTGGCGTTTCACGCTTCCAACTGGTGATGATATCGTAAGTTACTAACATTCATATTTAGGCCACTGAAACGGAAGACGAACTGGTTCAGATCTACGTAGAAACTTGATGTTTGTGTGATCGTGCATCGTTGATACAACAATATAAGCAGCCAAATAGGTGCAACAATAATAATTTTACTAATAATATCAATCAGCTTAACATGTTTTGCGCGATAATTTCGCCCATCCTCGGGAACACTAGACTGTGTTCACAGCTTGTGGTATAATGCACCGATGATGCTGCCTACTGGTGACCAGGATAAGGTGGAACGGTACAGTATTAGTAGTAGTAGTAGTAGTAGTAGTAGTAGTAGTAGTACAGTTCCACTTCATCCTGTCACCAACAGATAGCATCGTCAGTGCTTTATACCACAAGCTGTAAACACAGTCTAGTTCTCCTAAGGATGGGCGAAATTATCGCCCGAAACATGTTGAACTGATTGAAATTATTAATAAAATTATTATTGTTGCACCTAGTTGGCTGTTTATGTTATTCTATGTAGAAACATCCCTACAAAAGTGCCCCACCACATTATGTAAGGACATAAATATGGTGGACGTGGGGACTTAGGTGGCTGAGTCGTCACTGGTGACATTCAGTGTATGATATTGAAATTATGTAGGAAAATAGGGGAAACATACCTTGAAAATGCAATGTTTCTTGAAAACCCTACGGCGAAATTATCAACATTATAAATGTATGCTTTTATATTGCATTAAATTACAGAGCAAAAGAAGGAGGAAATATTGTCACTATCATGTAACGTGAGATGGGTTTTGTAAGTTGATGATTGCCAACATTACAGCAGTGTGTGATGCTGCAAATGGGTGTGATATTTTTCGGACAGCGAGAATAAATCTTTACTGCGAATTAAAAACAATTAGAAGTCTGATTTGTATAATTAATATCTTGTAATTACCGAACATCACTGGATAATGACGGTCTTAGAGTTCATAAATTTCCCGGAGTTTAGTTATTAGACCTCTAGAGTTACGACTAAAGGAAAGAGATCGATCTATTTCTTTGCCCTGAAATATTTATTTATTTCAGACATTGAGCACGTTACTTAGTACTTTGACTGTGGATCTCTCAGTCCCCCCCCCTCCCCCATCACCATTTAACCACTTGACAGTCCACAGCAGAGAGGTGCTCTTTGGTTGGTCAGACGGTCGTCAACAGAGGAACTGCATTCTGCTTCATTTAATTATGAAGAGGCGGGATATGGAAAATTAATGTTAACAGAGCAACAGGCTGAATGTGCAAGATCCTAATTTATCGGAGATAATGTAGAAGGCTCAAGTAGTTCGTGCAGCTAATTCTACCAGCTCAGAAATACTAAGTTAATTAACAAATGCGTGGTAGACTTCAAACCGTCTTCAATGTTGTTCACAGCCAAATGGAACTCCCGCAGCGTATATGGTACTGTTGAACTGAAAGTTAAGAGTGGGTAATTTCAGACTGTGGCATTCCGTCTTGTGACAGAACATTCAAGGTGGAAGTAAAGATGGAGGCAGGAAGTTTTTCTGAACTCTGTCTGTTACATATGAGATTATACAGCGTCGTAACCCATAATGCAACAGTCTAAAACTCTACAGCTCATAATAGACCAAATCTAGCTGTGAACAGTCGTGTAGGCTATTCGAATGCTGTAAGCACATTTAACATTTGTCGAAGTTGCACACCATCGAGTGAGGAAACGCAGATTTATAACTAATTGGAAGGGATAAGGGAAGTAACTGTAGTTACTTCGTTCAATGTACTATTACGACTTGTTAAAATCTGTCTCTTCAATATCAAAATAATATAACATTTAATGATATATGGTGACCATGAATTGAATTTAGTTAACCATGTAAAACCAATTTAGTTTGACCCGCTTTCCCCTGAAAAACTTGAGGAAAGGACTGGAAATTCAGTGAATAACGAAACCCAGGCACAAACTAATTACAAGATTTATGGCATCGCGACCATACAATGTGACTGGAACAACGACTGTCTTGAAGAAACGGGGTAAACCTCGAACTTCTCAACCAGGTAGCCGTAGCCAAGCTGGTATTAGAATAGAAAGACAGCCGAATCTGTTACGGCTGTGCCCTTCCGTTCGACTAATGAAGTGAGAGCCTCTAATGCAGGGGCAGGACGGTTTGTGTTACATCAAACAGCTGGCTGGACACTGATATTTCGCAAAGCAAGCCTACCTCTATCTACATACCTACTCCATTCTCACAGTAGTCCAATTACGCTCTGATCTGGCTACACAGAGAAAACAGTCCTTCCACTTACCTTTTGATCTTCTATTGGGCATCATTTTTATTTGCTCTTACTCTAGCAGAAAAAGCTACTATGATAGAGAAGACCAATATAATTTAAGGTCATAAACGTCTAGATGCCTACTGGTTTAGCACTTTGATAAATTTTTTACATGTTAAGTATAAACAATTACATGATGAGGAGATAAAGAATTCACGTGGCCGAATATTCCATTACTGCAAGACCTAGCCTATTTACCGTATTTCGATTAAATTTGGCATTGGCAATTTAAAATAAAGTACATGGAAAGCGTTATAGTTAGGTTTCGTAGAAGCTTGTAAACCTTACTTCTTATGAAATTCATATCTAAGTTTATTGATTTCATCACCAACGGATCACAAACTTCAAATAACACAAATACGCATTCTCTTATTGTAGCCGCCATTTGCAGTGTTTTTCAATATTTTGTAGTTGAATTACTTCTTTATGTTTTAATGACTTCTTTCCAATTTCGGAAATAAAACTAAAGGCGCGATGTATTAACACTCATGCACATTTGAATTGGTTTATACAGTGATATTCTCATCAGCTTGTCATGTGTTGTTCATGCACAATTTGTGGTTGCAGATTGGATTCTGTTAGCAGTGTGAATAATTCAAATGCTTATTTGTCTCGTACACATATCGATTATTTTCCAGGACGGACCTCGTAGTTTTGTGAATCGGTATAGCCACCAGAAAAGCTAATAAAATAAATAACAACTTCACGAAGAAAGATGTGCTTACGGGCCAACATTCGATCATCTGGTCAAGAAACTATCTGCCGAGTATGAAACCTCAAAGTCCAACATAGTGACAAACACAAAAACTCCTTCTATCCTTACTAAGCAAACCCAGTCCACATCTTTGTACTCTGTTTAAAATTGTTGATCTGTTTCAATAATATCCTGATATCTACGAATATGTCCATGTAACTTTTTTTCATTCACATGTTCCGATTGAAATGTGGGCGCAATTCTTTCCTCCCATCATGCGTGCTACATTAAATTTATACCCAATGCATTTTACTTGATCTTATCATACTTCTAACAGCGCAAGTATTTCAGTCCACAGGCTTAACAGTTCTACCCGACACCTTACATTCAGACCCATCTTACACATGTCCTGCAGCCTGCACTTCCGTACACAGGAAGGAAAAATTACGATTTTACCTGCGTTGATTTGTAGGTGTTCAGGCATATAATCAGACAGTGTTCGTTCCAGTACTCAGTGTTACAAGTATTGTACAAACACATCCCAATTTCTCCGTGAAGGTGATATCGATTTACTGACTTTCTTTAATTAAATATTGCCCTAAGACGATAAACCTACAAAGCACGCACATTGTTCTACCATATTCTACCATGAATTTAGTCAAATATATGACCTTATTCGCGGTGGCACAGTGGTTAAGGTGCTGTGCTACAAATCGGAAGTTCGCTGGTTCGATCCCAGCTGGTGCCAGTGGATCTTTCATTGACATAAAATCCCTCCGATCGCACCTTGTTGGCCCTGGGGTCGACTCAGCCTCTAGCAGAAATGAGTACCAGGAATATTTCCTGGGGGTAAAGGCGGCCGGTGCGTAAGGCTCACAAATTTACCATTCTGTGCCGTTTTCACGAAGTCTGGGAGCCTTAACTTCCTGGAACCCTCTGGGCCTGTCCAGGCGTGTAACGGGACTGCATGACCTTGATGTGACCTTATTCCCCTAAATTTACGAACTATGGGAAGTACATCAAAATAAAAGCACAATCTAGAGTGTACTTACTTTTGTACGTACGTCTATCTACTCATCCCAAAACTAAAGCCTTCCAGAATATTCTAAATATGCATGGTGTTTAAATTGAATACTTTGGGAAGGCTTGAATTATTTTGCTTTAAATCGAAGCGACTCTTGTATTTGCACCGTTTCTCATTCAACCCAAATCGAATTCCAGTTTTTTTATCTTGTAATTAAAGCCAACTTGCTGCACAATTTTTTTTGGTACGTTTATTTCTTTTCTCTGCATGTTTCGGGCGACTATGGGCCCATCATCAGGAGAAACAACTGTAACAACAAAACCAAGTGTCGCATAAATACAGTTGTTTCTCCTGATGATGGGTACATAGTCTTTCGAAACATGCAGAGAAAAGAAATAAACATACTTAGAACAATTGTGCACCAAGTTGGACTTATTTACAAGATTATACAAGGCTGCATGGTCAACAAACTTAAAAATCCAACTGTTTAAATAGCTGACAGCTAATAGTCTTCGATCCAATCACTGAATTTCCTCGAAGATGGAATTCACGTTTCAAAACATATAGGACAAAATTAACTATGTACATGTTTAATGTTTGTTGCTTTCATTTTGATGGTTCAGATAATATCATCATCATAAACATCAAGGATTGGACCCTTTGATCCGTTCCGTTTCCAGAGTTACAGCTGCTCACGCCAACGCTTCTTCGGTCTTCCAATTGTTCTCCTTCCTTGTGGTACGTAGTGGTATGATTTCAAAGGGATTCGGTTTTGTGGCATTCTTTGCAAGTGTAACAGCCAGTTCTGTCTGTATTCATCTATCTTGTCTAGTATGCCTGTAATCCGCAGTTCGCGGCGTATGTAGTCATTTGTTTTGTGGTCATAAAGGGTGTAGCCTGCCAGAGGTCTCAGTAACTTCATTTCTGCCG
>Ga0123354_10004966_pt1 | contig 19115 bp, 11 predicted proteins | sample TergutLab28metaG_2_FD_97872 | JGI IMG/M metagenome (GOLD analysis project Ga0123354, IMG submission 97872) | Labiotermes labralis P4 segment gut microbial communities from Petit-Saut dam, French Guiana - Lab288 P4 | ecosystem: Host-associated > Arthropoda: Insects > Digestive system > Gut ...
GAACTGGCTTTCACACTTGCAAAGAATGCCACAAAACCGAATCCCTTTGAAATCATACCACTACAGACCACAAGGAAGGAGAACAATTGGAAGACCGAAGAAGCGTTGGCGTGAGCAGCTGTATCTCTGAAGACGGAACGGATCAAAGGGTCCAATCCTTTATGTTCATGATGATGATGATGATGATGATGATGTTATATGTATAAAGTGAACAATAAGGAAAGACAAACCAATAGATAGCAGCTTAAAACGTTTTTTACAGACCAAACTGTCGCCATTTGTAAAGAGTAGCTTCAGATCTACTAGTCTCCACAGTTGGTGGTTTAAAAGCACGAACTCTCAAGCTTTGGAATAGAAAATGAAAATATTTAGTATTTAGATAAACATAAATGACATATATATTATATTAAAGATTTTTCAGGATTCGTTTACTTTATAAGACAAAGAAATACGCAGCAGCAATGAAACAACATTTGTTTTCCCCCAATGCCACCACATGTCCTTGTGGACTTCGTGATCCTCCCACCTGGGCATGGCAGGAGTGCAAGCGACTTCTGAGGTTGGGACGCCCATGAGGCGCAGTTACGTTGTCCCGATGATGTGAGTGGTGATATAGGAGGATGTAGTGCCAGGAGGGCCCTTCAACCTAAATTCTACTAACCTATCCAGACCATAGTCACCGCGAGAATCCCCCCCTTCATGGATACTTCCCACGGCAGAGCCGGGAATCGAACCCGCGACCTCATTATTAGTAGTCAGAGACTCTGACCACTAGACTACGAGGCTGGTCTCATAACAACATATAAACTATGTGAAACAATTTTTCTGTTCCACTAGAAAGTCAGTTGGAGTGGAAACAGCTGCTTGTGATTTTAGAAGTATTCGACATAGCACCGAGCTTACCGTGAACCCTGTATGATCTGTACGAACACAAAAATTATTACGTATTTCAAGAGATCATATATGAAGGTAGTGTTGGCAACAAACAAACACACGGGATAAATCAGGACTATGATTTGTGAAGGTCCCATACTTAGAAATTCGAGTTGTGATAAAGAAGTACGCGCAAAGTATGACGCCATAGCGCAAACTCCCTTCGTCTCTGGCAAGCTTAGTGCGTGGTCAAACGGTACACAGATTTCGGAAATTTCTGTCTGTGTAATACAAAATCGATGAGGTGGAAATTTATCTCTCGGTAGTAAATCCGTAAGCCGTCCCTCTGTTTAATTTAGCAGCACCACATGAACACATATGGAAGATGGCGTTTATACTGTACGTCTATTCCTCCTTACACTCGACACGTTGTGGTCGGTCAACTTTAATCCCGTCCGCTTTACCCCCGGGATCTACTGGGTAACAATGTTGCTTTGCTCTCACAGATAGCAGAGACCAACGAATATCCCATGCCAAAGCATAAAGTAATGGGGCCAAGAAATAATTGGTGACAGGGCAGCTCAACAGCGGGGTTATGGGTCATAGTAGCGACTTGTTCTTGGCCCACGAACACTCATCACAAATCAGTTACACAGATGTAACTAAAATCAAACTTTCGACAGGAATAGGACAGTTATGTAGGACTCTTCCGCTACTCACTGCGACGTTTTAAACATTTCAATATTCCTTCTCCGGTACAATAATATTTCAGGTTGAATAATAGTGTAAAGGGAGGCTTCTTCCTTAATATGCATTTTATATTGTGGTATCGCCTGATGATGGCCGAAATTGTCGGCCGAAACATGTTTTGTATGTTAAGAACAAATGAATGTTTGGGCGTTAACCGTGTTGTATTGGTCGGATAAATATAGAAGACATTAATAATGTATGCGTGGATCACAGATTCTGCAATAACCCAGCCTCCTGTAAAATGGGTACCGGGTCTTTCCCGCGGGTAAAGTGCGGCTGGGGCGTGCTGCTGACCACTCACCCTCTTATAGTGCCGCGGTCATGGAACAGTAGAGCTATACCTCTACCCACCCTCTGGGCCACACCGGGCCTGTAACGGGATCACTTTACATTTACCTATCAAAAGACTATACACTTATTAAACAAATTTTTCCTATAAGAAGTTAGTGCCAAACCTTTAACATTTCGCAACGTAAGAATCTTTACACGCTAATACCAAGCGGGTAGGTTCAGTTAGAAGGCTCTCCTCTTGCATTTAGGAGCTGCTTCGCTCGAATCCCAGCTGCTACACAGGCTACACCAACTGAGGTTTCCCATTGAATTCCTGACTGCATTCAGTAAATGTTGGATAAAATCGACAGCTTATTTTGAAACCAGTATAGGCATATTGTCCCATACACTGGTCACTGATTTACCAAACTGTGTGAAAATCAACTTCTAAATACCATGTAATCCCACTACGCGATGTCATCTAAATATTAGTTCAATGTGACATGTTCATGTCAGAAAATAAAATACCTGTTGTCAAGTAGTTTAATAAAAATTAATACACATGAAACAACCAAACTCAGTAAGTGACACACAACATTCAAATCGGCCGATCGCAGTGGCCGCGAGGTCTAAGGCGTAGGTCTGCGGCCGCTCGCCTGCTGAGATTGTGAGTTCGAATCCCGCCGGGGGCATGGATGTTTATTTCTTATGAGTGTTGTGTGTTGTCAGGTATATGTCCCTCCGTGGGGCTGTCACTCGTCCAGAGGAGTCCTGCTGACAGTGGAGCGTTGTTGTGTGTGATCTAGAAACCTTAAGAATGGGGAGGCCATGGCTCGGGTTGAGCAGCAGCGCCACAGGGGAAAAATACATTCAAATCAAATTGTTGACTGCGAGATAATACATCAGATAAAAAATGTAAAGTGTTCCCGTTACAGGCCCGGTGTGGCCTAGAGGATGGGTAGAGGTATAGCTCTACTCTTCCATGACCGTGGCACTAGAAGGGGGTGAGTGGTCAGCTGCACGCCCCGGCCGCACTTTACACCCAGGAACGACCCTGTACCCATTTTATAGGAGGCTGGGTGGGCCCCAGGGCCGGTCTGGACGGGCGGAAAATCTCGTCCCCACCGGGACTCGATCCCGGACCGTCCAGCCCGTAGTCAGACGCTATACCGACTGAGCTACCCAGCCCACAGTACATAACTGTCCAGTATATTTTAAATTAATTTTACTGATCCTGAAAATGTACTTTCATGTCGTTAACTACACGTAGGAAACATGTATCAATATACAGGTTGGTTCAAAGTTAACCTTTGAAAACTCTGATTCCAACAAACAGTTACGCCAATTAAATCATGAAATAGCATCACAGTGTTGTGAGGTGTGCAATAAACATGGAGGATCTCACTTCGAACAACTTCCGTAAATTCAATAAGCAACAAATAAATTTACAGCGTAATTTAGTGCACATGTCGCTAAAACTGTTGATTGACTCTTGGGCCACTCTGTATCACTCACTATATTCTACATGCACCAAAAAGCAATGCCTTTCCAAATGATGCACCAGTCGGTAGCCAGTTCCGCTGTCAGCGCTGTTTCCGGTAACCTAGACACTGTCTACAGACAGTCACCTACAGTTGGAACGTGCGATAAATAAATGTTCTCGCACCAAAATGTGTAATCATCGATCTCAATTATTTTAATGGTATTTAACTCAGACAAATTTACAGATCCGAAAAATAGTTTCATGTTGACGTGCACTACACAAAGTAGCATACACTGACCTGAGGTTCTCCAAAACCATTACGCCCCTGTCCAGATATCACAATTATATAATTATGAGGCAATACATTTTTGTAACTTTTTCGACATATTCTTTCTTTCTTTCTTCCTTACCCTGACTTCTCCCTACATATTCAACGTAGGTGTACTGGTTATTATCGCTCATGATCACACTAAATAACATACACGCCTTCTGGTGGACTCCTCTGAACGAGAGATGCCCGTCACAGGGACCTCTTCCTGACGAAACACAACACTCACAAGAGGCAGAAAACCATGTTCCCAGCGGGATTCGAACCCGCAATCCCAGCAAGTGAGGGACCGCAGATCCACGACTTAGACCGCGTGGCCATCAGAATCGGCCTTTCGACATATTCTTGTAAAATATAAGTTTTCTGTACCGAAAATCGCCATCTGTCAATAAAAGCAATGAGCATTAACGCACGCTGATTCATTCACGTATGCATAACTCGACAGAAATATTTGTAATCCGCTGCAGGATTTGTAAACAAGGGATGTGATAAAAAATGAAACATGCCACGTGGCACTAAAGACGTGTAGAAGGAATGTTTTGTCAGAGCTTAAATTAATAAAAAAATTAATAGCGAAACGCTTGCCATTTTTCAGGGAACTGCAAGAACATTTTGAAGTACCCTCTTAGTTTTGTCCTGTCCTGATTTAAGAGTGCCATAGCTGCAGAACCGATCACAATTACAAGCATTACGATATAGCTATACTAAACATCGTCACGCCATTTCGAATTCTGTTTAGTGAATAACACTGAAGAAAAACTGTGTTAATGGTTTAAATCTACTTGTACTTTTATCTTCCACGCCTACACAAACTTTGATTAAAATTGACGTGATATTTCATTGGTACCTGAGAATTATGAGCACATTCAGTGCACCTCAAGTAGAGATACTTTGGTTACACCATATACATTTTTATATTTATAAATATACACCGCTGTGTTTTACTCAGTACTATGCACCGTTTCCACCAAAATATTTTGCTATTAACTGAAGAATAAAAACCAACCAGATGCCACTTATTATTTTATTTTACTTCTTATAGGCTCAACATGTATCGGGCACTACTATGCCCATCATCAGGAGCTCGTGACTATAATGTACATTACCACATTGGTCGTTTCGTTCTTGGTTTGCTGTAGGTTGGAGGTTAGGTGCAGTTAGGCTGGAGTAGTGTCCGGGCTGCAGGCTAAAGCAGTCGCGCTTTAGCCTAAACCATCCCAACCCAACAAAATACTAATCACAGTAGGACTAATAATCAGAAATATTATAGAAACAACAAATATCAAAACCAATTAAATAAACCGAATGACACTCAAATCACCAAACATATAATCATCACTATAACGAATAACCAAGGAAGAAATAATAAAAACAAATCCAATAAACAACAAAGATATCCAGTCAAACAAAAAAGTTATAATAATAGATCTACTATTCAACGTAACAATATTCCAATCAATAAAATAAACCACATGTTGAGCCTATAAGAAGTACAATAAAATAATAAGTGACACCTAGTTGGGTTTTATTCTTCAGTTATCACAATGATGCAGGTCCAACAAACATCAAAATATTGGGATTATTCACTAGACCGTCTGGAAAGAATTAAATACGTTGTGGGTTAAGTTATTCTGAGTTTTGACGCCAAGCAGCACGGTTATTGAATCCAGATGTTCCGAAGGAAGGCGCCACCATCATTTATAAGTGTCTACAAGTCCTAAGGGAAACCACAAGACCTGAATTCTCAGTACTGTGGTGTGGAAACTGCAAATCTCGCCAACAGATAGGTTGCTTCTACCTGTTCCAGTCATTAACAAAACAGGAAAAATGGGCCGTGTGTAGGGAACATGATTTAGATTTCCTCAATACCCACGTCGAAATTCATTTCGATGTAAGAAAGATTTACTCGTAAATACCTTTCCATTATTTTAAGTTCATACATTAAACTAACATAAGTATTAATAATTAATTATGGCATAATCATATTAGTACACTTATGTATACGGTGTGGCATGTTGACAAATATAAAATTACATTTAAATTAGTTATCAATCACTGGAATAATGAAATCTTGTAGCATATTGTAGTTTCCTCTGGCCAACATCTGGGTCTGAGTTTTTCGACACATTCACGAATATTTTTTCTCCTCAGAATATTTCCACCACAAAACATTTATTCATGAAAATTCTTGGAAAACTAACATGACAAATTCCAGGAGAACCTCTCGCGGCCCGGTATAATTGATGCCAGGGCCCGGTAACTGGCCGCGGCCCGGCAGTTGAGAAACACTGGTGTAGACAGCACCCTTCGTCGTGAGTGAACAGCTTCTACAGCAAAGTCAGACGATATATTGCACCGTCGTTCGGTTAAAAAGACTCTCTCGTTCAGCAAAAGGTAAAAAAACAAAGTCACAGTTCACCCAACAACAGGCCATTAAAGTCCAGAATGGGGGTAGAGGTACACCTTTACCATTTCTTTAACCTCGGCTCCAGATGGGGGTGGGCGGTGAACTCCACGCCCCGGCCGCTTTATACCCGGGGAAGAGACCCATTTCCAATTGTATAGGAGGCTGGGTGGGCCCCAAGCCTTTGTCGTCCAGAATTTTTCAAAGACTACAATTCTTATTAAAACTGGTCGCCCTCCCGCAAGCAAGTCGTGTCAGCGTCATTACCAAAGGCCCTCCTTACGCAGAAAACACTGGCATGGGTACAGTAATATTCCGCGTGAGGGTTGTACTCATGATGTGGCGAGTGACCCAAAGTGCCTTCAGTTCAGGTCTCAACCTTCACGTCTCGTATTGAGCCCGTATCTGTATTCATGCTACCAAATTATATATCGGAGTTTTAAGCAGATAAGCGTTTGAAAGGCCGCTTCTGTTGGCCGTGCGGTTTAAGGCGTTGGCCTGCAGCCGCTTAAGTGGTGGGATCATAGTTTCGAATCCCGCTGAGGGCATGGCTATTTGGCTCTTGTGTTGGGTGTGTGCTGTGTAGGTAGCGGTGTCTGGGATGGGCTGATCACTCTTTCAGATGTGTCCTACCGTCTGTGTGCACTTCAATGTATGTAATTCAGGTACCTTAAAAACAGACGGCCTAGGCCTGATTGGGGCTGATGCACCATCTAAAAAAAATACGTCTAAAATTATTGTTCAGAACATGTTTTCTAACATAATGTTATGTGCTCTTTGTCAGTAATTTCAAGAAAAGATTACAGGAGCACTAATATCCGTCATGATCACTTCATCCTATGCATTCAAATATAATTCGCTGTTCGCAGTAACGCTGTGTGCAATTCGGAAGTCGATCGAAACGGACATTGGCAAAGTCATAAATAACTGAATGAGGAAGAACTTCTTTAAATTAACTCCCAACAATACAAGAAATAAATATCAGAAGGCAGTTCCAGCCCATTTTATCGCCATCCATAGAATTCTACCAGCATGTGTTCAGCACCACGCGTAATTACACTGCAACAGCGTGCAGAGCTCTCTAGGGCAAAAAGATAAGTTATTTTTACATAAAAGAAGAATAAAGTGTGGTGGCTCTGGGCTACTCTTTTCAAGCTTTACTACCAGAAACCGTTCGTTAAGGAATGAACAAAGGAGAAGCTACTGAAAGAGAGAAATGTGAATTGCGAAAGGAAAATAAGTTAGCTTTGTTAATTAAGAAAACCTACGAGAATACTCTCGCAAATTCAACTATTTTCAGGCGTAACATTGGACTTTGTTACTTCACCAGCGAACATAATTGCTGCCTCAGGCTACAATTTTATAGCAAAACCACCTCAGCTAGGAACAAGATTACGACGAACAAGATCAATTCATAATTTCCACTGATAAAATTACACACCTCACAATTAGAATTTAGTTGGCATTATGCCAAAACGCCGACGACAAGATAATTTAATTGTTTGGCACTATATCCTACTTTCTATTCCCGTGTAGATATAAATGGACGATTAAATATAACCCAGGATGGTCACTAATGATAAATATCGTAAGGTTTAGGTGCTTCACACGCACTCTACACGATCACCCTTCGTAACTTTGTTGTCCCGGCGCGCTCAGTCTGGTAGGTGATCCTCTTTCGGGAAACGGCTGTGGTTCACAGAATTACATACAGTTTTAATTAATTCTTTTTTACTTGTTGTTTTATTTACTCAATTAATTCCTGATATACGAGTAAAATAATGGAGCGCTATATCCAGTAAAACAACTAGATCATTTCTAGGAAACTGACACAGTCACTTCTCTGTACTATTTACACCGCACTCGTACGCGACTGACATCCTTACTGGACTACTAGCGTCCGTTATCAGCTCCTAACGTTTTCCCATTTAAATCTCTCCCCTCCTACCTATCACCAACGGTCCTGAATATATGTTGACAGATTAACTTACAACGCATGCCATGAACCGTCCGTAACTGACGCCAGCAATTCTAAGAAACAACTATACTAAAAATGATCGACTGCAGCACTTTTATCCAAATTATATGCGAAATTCTTCCATCGAAATGCCTCCTGAAAATTGATTACCCAAGTTTATTTCTAAAAGGCTTGATATATGACTACTCAGTTATCTATAGAGAGGCATTTCGTTATCACCAACTGAAACTAAGGCGGCGATTGCGGTGATTGGAAGAGACCGAGCTATTGATCACTATTGGATAAGTTACTTGATTAAAATTAATTCCATGTTACCAGTATGGGAGATTATATGTTTTGCGTATGCGGCAGCTGGACATCAGTCCAGTAACCCTGACCTCAGCCGTATGACATCTAATTTGTAGAAGAACGCGCGTTGTAAAATGTATTGGTCAGAATGTGTGTACAGAATAAACAACTGATACACAGTCATAAACACAGAGCCGAAACAACATAAATGGCCACGAAGTGTGCGAAAGGTTTGTAATACCGACTAATGTTCGACTGCTGAATGGGTGTGGTTACAGAACAAAGGGCTCGCCATGGTATGACGTCACAAGGGGATCAGGTGCACTGGAGTACCGGGCTAAAATCAATAGTGGACACAATGTACACCTTTCACAAGTCATAACAGGCTGGTGATTGAAATCCTGTTACAAAGTACAGCCTGCGTTACACTTCCCGCTGCCTACTGCTGTTGCAAGAACAATCAAAGCTTAAGTACGCGTTTAATAACATGCATTTGTCATCAGGAAATGAGACCTCATATAAGACAGTATATCAGTACAGATATACATGGCGTAGTGACACTGAAATACAACAAAACATTGACATAAGTGAAACTAGTGTATGAGTGGAAACTGAAGTTTGTCGGGAAAGTCTTGCGTACTGTGAGAGAAAACTGATGTAAATGTCAAATAAATAAATGAAAGGTCTTAAGCGTGGAAACACACCAATTCCCACAGACTAGTGTCACTCAGCTAGTCAAGAAATTCTTCGCATGTTTATGGAGCGTGATACTTCATTTGCATGTTCACAACAGCCCAACACTTCCATCTATCCTGAGCCAGATTAATCCAATCCAAATTACCACACCCTGTTCTTTAACCCTTATCCTGCTAACGTGGAGTATATGGTGAGCTCTTAATAATGTCAGCAAATGAGAGATGGGATTTAGCTCGGCGTTTAAAGGGTTAAAGTCCAATTCGTTATGAGCCACATATTTACGTCTCTAAATGAAAAATTAAAAAAAATTTAAAGTGAAATAACCCATTTGAATATTTAGTTTTTTTTTGTAAAAATTATTTATTCTGTATTTTTTACCTGGAAAATTCCAGAGAGGAAAAACTTTCGTGTCCTAAAAGAAAACAAGCAATCCACTCAAAAGCTTTGTTGAAGGTATTTTTATATGTCTTAACAATAAACAATTCTGAAAAAATAACTGCCAACTACAGGGTGTGTGTCGTGTTGTTATGCTGCGTGACAGCTGGCTCTCACGCAGCATAACAACACGACACACATAGGCAGGCGCATTCTCAGCAGCGTACGACTTACACAATATGACATGCTGCCACAGCACCAAGTTAATATAAGGAAATTAATCAGTGAGTGTTTTTAAAAATGTGACTTTAGCAAGGAACAGTGTAGCTCCCTGAAGATGAGCTTAGGATCGAAATATGTTGGAGCGATTTTAAATGTTTTAATGTAAAAATTTTATGTATGTGCATTGGTTGGTGTGCTGATTAAATGACTGTACGAAATGCACGGTGCAACGATAAAGATAAATAATTTAGCATTCGTTTTTGTACAGTAATATCCTACTAAGTTAAAAAAAAAGTTTAAATACAGGATGGTGAGTAGCCCCCTTTCAAATTTGATTCAATTGAATCAAGTTACTACTGACTACAATTACTGACTTTTATATTGCCAATGTTAAGACAGCTAGACTGTAAGGCCATACATTAAAACCTAAGACAATAAAGAATTTTAATTGCAAAATCTTAATAAAAAGAGCATATAAGGCATACATATTAAGGGAATCTCAACTTAAATCCTGCAGAAAATATTGAAATGGATTATCCCGTCCATGCTGTTCTCAAACAACATCCATACAATCGAACACAAAGTACACACACGTTGCATATAAAATGGTTCTTGTATTTCTCCAGCCGTTTTCAGCTCGATAACTCTGAGGGCCTTAAGAAATCGCTCTCTAAATAACCTCTCCAGCATAAAGAAACATTTCAATATTATCATCAGCGTTGAACAATCAATGAAATCCCTCAACGAGACAAACATACATACAGGATGCGTCAAAAACATCTAACGGTTTTTGAAATTTGAAAACCAGCGTGCCAGCTAGGCACTGACTCGTACTGTCCGTCATCATGTACAGTGATGTTTGGAGTTTAGTTGAGATGGAGCGCTGGTCAGTGCGACACCGCACTGAGACAATGGAATTATAAAAACTTAGTCTGTTACAGCTACTCATTGTGGTTCCGACAGCAGTTTCAAAGACGCGATGCTCCTAGTCGCAATACTCTGCTATTGTGGGTATCGAAATGGCGTCAAGAAGGATGAGTGTAGGGCAGTAAACCACAAGGACGTCCATTTTCGGTACCTGTACCTGACAATGTGGAGCCAGTAAGAGACGCCATGTTGCGAAGTCCGCGCAGGTCAGCTCATCGGCAAGCTCTCGCTCTTCGCTTAGACGAATACAGCGTTCGCCTAATTCTCCACAAGGATTTGCATTAACATCCATACAAAATCCAAGTTGCTCAGGAACTTAGTGAACGGGACAAAGTGAGCCGACTACAGTTCTGCAATGAATTCTTGGACCTGGCGAAAAGCAATAGCGACATAGTGAACTCATTACTAATGTCAGATGTGTCTGGTATGTGAATAAACAGAATTGTCGCTAATGGGCTCCAAACAACCCACATGAACGTCACCAACGTCCTCTGTACAGTGCAAAGGTGATAGTATGTTGTGAAGTTTATTCTCATGGCATTATTGATCCTTATTTGTTTGAGAATGCGAAGGGGCTTACAGTAATGCAGAGAAGTACAAAGTCATGCTGGAAACATTTCTGCTTATTGAGTTACATCTCGCCAGCAAGATTTGTTGTGGTTCTAACAAGATGGCGCAACTGTTCATACAACAGAAATTTCCATTCAAGTCCTCAGGAAAATGTTTCCGGGCAAAATCATTGCTCGTTTCGGGGACATCACCTGGTCTGCCCGCTCCCCTGACCATGCAGTACCAGACTGCTTCCTCTTGGGCTACGTTAAAAGAAAGGTATACGAAACACGTCCTGCCAATATTGCAGACTTACAACAGCGAATTCTTGAGTGTATTCAAGGGATCTCCAAGGAAATGCCACAACACGTTATTACAGCCTAACCCATCGCGACTGTAGAAGTGTACTGAATGACATGGTAGACACATACAAAGTACTATATTCGATCAATAATGATTGAAATAAATTCTCATGGATATGGTATGCATCTGATAATGTTAATAAAATGTTTCCACTTTGCCTCAGAAAATTATTTCGTACAAAAAACCGTCAGGTGTTTTGATACACCCTGTACATCCATACAGTACGGATAAGAGAATGCGTTTTCCTCTTACACCACAATTATCTTGGATATCATGCAACCTTCATATCCAATATACTTCCTGCAACAAGTAATGTGTACATGTAATCCTATACAATGAACAACATCCATATACCTGGGTAAAAGTCACAAAATATACAAAAATCAAGACACGATATTCGATACCTACACGATTGCACGCCATATCAAAACGTCTTTAATCGTTACACACCTAGAAAAGAAGAAAGTGGCCTCAAAATCTAAATACAGATTTACCGGGGTGATGATAAGTCCTTAGCCCGACGAGGAAGGAAACAAGCTCGGAAACATGTCAGAGACGCGCGCGATTTCAACTACATCGAGACGCGAGCTGTCATCAAGGCTTTTTCCTGCAAGGCAAGGCGACGAAGGAAATTCACGCCATTCTGATAGAAACATTAGCTTGTTTCCTTCGTGGTGGGGCTAAGGATTTATCAGCACCCCAGTAAAAAAACACGACGTTAGAGCGCAATGTGGTTTTGTACTTACCAGCAGCTAGATCCGCCGCAGTCAATCAGTGCACTCTCCCTCCAGCTGAAATAAGGAGCACATGATTCAGTCACTCCAAAAGTACAGCAATGTAAATCAGCTACCACAGTTCTTGCAGACAGTGAAATGTGGTCACTTTGTTTCTGTGTATAGCACGTCGCCTACTGTGTCTGCGAATATGAGGGACTGAGGGTGCTCTTCACACCACAGGTACGGGGGACATACCGGACAGACACGGCATTATGCATTTGGCCTCTAGTCCCATCTTCCAACTACTTGCGGCCATACCACTGACATATTTTTTGTCGCCCATCCAGCACCCGCGAAAACCAGCATCATTCGAAATCTAAACCGAAAATCTTTGAATTGGGGGTTTTCCATTCTGTTGTGTGTACGTGTAATAGTATTCTTTATTTGACCGTCGTTAAACAACAATGTGGTGCAATTTTTTTATTATGCAACTATCAACCGAGTGACATGTTTCGACCCTACAGAGCCATCATAAGGCTATACAAAATAATGGTAATTAGACAGGTAATATTACCGCATGTACCTTGTCTAATTACCATTATTTTATATAGCCTGAAGATGGCCCTGTAGAGTCGAAACATGTCACTCAGTTGATAGTTGCATAATAAAAACATTGCACCACATTGTTGTGTAACGACGGTCAAATAAAGAATATGAAAATCTTTGGCGTTATAACCTAAATACTCGTAATACAGCGTCAGTATGCTACCCATTAGCATATAAGGTTAGTATACACACGATCCCATCTGTAACAGAGAGTTTTGCAAGAATCGGAAAAGTATTTTAAAATGAACAACAAAGCTGTTATGATATGAATTTTGTGATTACAATTATCAAAGTTTTATTTATTCACCAACTGAAGCACTAGTGAGTTGTCTTAAAAACAATATTAAAATTTACATTAAAACAGCTCCGACATGTTTCGGTGTTACAGTTACACCGTCATCAGGGAGCGCATTAATTTGCTCTTACTAACGTTACAGTTATTAAAATAATCCATTGAAATAAATTTTAATTTAAGTTACACTTATTAAAATAGTCCAGTGAAATACATTTCAATGGACTATTTCAATAACTGTAGTATTTTAATGGACTACTATAATAACTGTAACTTCAGTAAGCACAAATTAATGCGCTCCCTGATGATGGTGTAACTGTAATGCCGGAACATGTCGGAGCTGTTTTAATGCAAATTTTAATGTAAATTTTAATAGTGTGTTTTAAGACAACTCACCAGTGCATCAGTTGGTGAATAAATAAAACTTTAATAATATCAAGATGCAAGGTACGAACGTGAAAATGTGTGATTACAACGTTTCTGGGAATGGTCGACCGTCTCACCTACAAAAGACCGGGCCACACCAAAGACCGAGAACAGCTCATTCTGTCAGGCCCAACACTAAAGGTTCCTTCAACCCTTCACTTCGAACGAGAAGTTTCCAATAGCGGTACGTTGTATTGATTTGAATAAGTAGACAATTTATCGGTCTCGAAAAGTCGGAAAGGAAATGCCACTGCACGCTGCTTAATATCCCACAAGAGCGAAGATCTCATCTACTGCAAGGTGAAAGCCTGAAATAAGGCGAAGATTCATTAGAGTTAATGAATGAAGCAGTACGTATGGCCGTACATCTTGGTATCCCATTTAGCAACAGAAGATACATGGTTTCAAGACCAGGTGCTGGGAAGAACGTTTCGACCCAAAAGAAAAGAGGGAACCGGAGGCTGGAGAAATTTACTTCATAAACAAAGTACAATTTTCACCACATTCGGTTGACCAAAGTAAAAAGTAAAGTTCACCCTAGAACAGGCCACGAAGACGATGTAGATGTATAATTCTAGTCTTCCTTCAGCCTCGGCGCTTGATGTGGGTGGGTGGACAACGACACGCCTCGGCCGCTTTACCCCCGGGAAAGATGTAGTATCCATGGTATATGAGGCTGGGTGGGTCCCAGGCCCGGTCTAGACGGGTGAGGAAAATCTCGCACCTACCGGGATTCGATCCCCGGACTGTCCAGCCCTTAGCGAGTCGCTATACCGACTGAGCTCTCCCGGCCACTAGGATGACCAAAACAAGGACGATAAGCTGTGCGCGAAAAATGAGAAATATATAAAAACCTAGTTGGATAACCTAAAGGAAGAAATACTATTTGAAAGAACTAACTGTGGGAGGGAGGATTAAAACAAAATGGATCTTAAAGGAATGGGTAAGAGGATACAGAGAGCATCATTTGGTTCTGGGTGCAACAGCGTGGCGGAACCTTGTCGAACACAGTGGGCCCCATTCAAATAATCTGACTCCATATGCGATGCGAAATATTTGACTAACTGAACGTCTGTTAGTTCGCCAAGAAGGAATCTCCTCCGTAAAGTAATTACTTAATCAGTCATTACATACACAATAAAAGTTACGTAGGTCTAATACAATACGATTAAACATTTTAAGAATGAACGAAAGTGTTAAAAGTACTTTTCTGTCCAGTGCTCCCTGAAATCTGGAAGAATATTGTTTTGTTTGAAGGTTCCCAGACTTCGCCCGCTTGTCCTTCTCCTGACGGCTGTGTTAAGGTGAAGATTAAAATTCTCTTACAGACATTTGTTACAGGGATCGAACCTGTAGCTTATCCGCACTTCTTAAGTTTAACTACATATTTCGGTACATTTTCATTAACGAAAGTAGATGCGTGCTACACGACTGCTGTACCTCCTCTTACTTCTTAATTTTTTTACATAGGCTGCTGAGTCGGTAGCCAAACATCCAGAGCAAATTTCCCCACCTCGGGGTGTTCGGTGAAGGGATTTTAACCCGAGGGCGACCGAACATAAGAATAATCACAATGACACGGAAAACCCGAAGTACTCGTAGAAAATCCAGTCTCGATTTCACTTTTCCACCACAGTCACATACAGATTGGCCCGTAATTGAACCCAGGCCACCGCAGTGGTCGGTAAATAAACTCTTAAGTATAAAAGTATTCAAACAACGACCCAAAATTCAATTCTTATCTCACGAAGAGAACAATGCGTCTTCATAACAAATAAAAATCTATTAATTTTAGGTAAATAATAGTTGTTTTACATGAAAACATACTACATACACATACAAACACATTCTGTGAAAAAGGACAGTTTAATTTATTTTAAAGCAGGCAGTAAACATAGCAGTAACAACTGCACGCGAGAATTTTAAAATAATCGCTGGTAGTTGCGGGCGTGAAACTGGAAAGAAAAACGAGCCTGCCAAAGAAAAAAGTAAATAAAGGTTTTTAATTAGTGAAACGTTTACAAAATCTTTTTTTTAAAATAAATGGTAGGAATACGACTGACACACATAATGGTGATTTGGCTATACGGCTGCAGACGATAACAAAGCATGAAGTAACTACACGACAAGGAGCGTATTATTTTACGAGTTTCTAATGGATGGTTATGAATACCGGATATCAGATACGGCTGTTGTATTACATTTACTGTCAGCGTGACGATAGTGTAGAATTTCGCATTTACTTTTTCGGACACTGTCACTCGGCCTATCCAGCAGTCACACACAGTTGATGTAACTGAGAGCTGCAGTCAACCGAACCAGATCAGCGACCCGTACATAATGATCTTTTTGGCGTCCACACCCCATTCTCTTGTCTGTTTTTCAAACGTTAATGAAAACAGATACAATTAAAGGTTTCCTTGTACACGCCATTAAGATATGCGTGGCGGAGTGTAGGTATAGATCCACTCATTTTTAACCTCGGCACTAGATGGATAATGTGATAATCAGCTTCATGCCTCGGCCCCTTGACACCTTAGAAGATTCTCCGGTGCCAAATTAGTAGGACGCTGGTTAGGCCACGTTGGGGAGAAAAGAATAATTTATTGCTCTTGCAGGGAATCAAATCATGATTCCTCGGTCGTCCACAACGTAGCCTACTAACTGTATCGACTAAGTCATTCCCAGTAGAACTCAAGACAATAAGCATAAGACGTTCTTGGCATGATCTTGGGAAAGAGATTGTTGCATGCGATAGACAGTGTTGGTTTCCGAAGAATGTGTATGCCATGGTTCACTTAAATAATTACAGTTACCATACCATGCTAGTCTCTGACACTTACTTGGTAAAGCTGTTTGAATCACATTGTGATTAAGGATATAAATTCCGTTAATACTTCAACGGAAAACTGCTGAGTTTATGAACGTTATAATGATATCTAAAGCAAAAATGATTTATAAAATATTGTGTCACGTGCAACATTTAGTGCCGTGAAGATTGGTACAGATGTTGGTGTCATAAGAAACCGAACTTGACAGAACACTAATATGCATCAAGCGATGGTTCTGCCTGGAAATTCCCTAGGAGAATATTTGGAAATAGGTGCAAACTGCAATACCGAATGAGGCATATTTTCCACTGCTGTTTATTACTGTCACTTGCTTCTACAAGCATTTACTTTCGAACATGAACAACGACAGAAAATCAAGCGTGAGACTCTCATAGACTGGCCCAACGATCATCGGTTTGTACGTAAAAAAAAAGACAGACATACTTTCAGTTTCAAAAACGTTTGCTTTTGTGTTCATTCACTTAATGGTTATTTAACGAAGGTCATACTGTCTAGTGGCGAATGATGGGAAGCAGCGGCTTAGATAAGGCTTCGTGGGTCTGTAGACAGACAGCCTACTAAAATTTGTTGCGTGTTCTTTCAGACTGGATTGGTACAATCTGACAGACAACGGTCGTATGAAGCTGTATTGTGAGATTTATGAGAAAATTCTCTAATAAATACATGTATCCGCAATTATTGAACGGCGGAGATCCCCGATTATAGAGTGGCGGAGAGGAAGACAAACGACAGCTTGTCTACACAACTGATAGAATAGCAAATTAATTGGGAAGAATGAAGAAGGAATTGGTCGTGGCTAATCACAGGATTTAAATCGGAATTTTCCCTTAAGTACGGAGGAAACATCGAAGAACCTTTATCGGGATTGCAGGATACTTGGCCGAGACTTGAACCCAAGATCCTTCGAATATGAAGCAGCATTGCTAATCAGTCAAGAGCAAATTTCGTTTAGTGATACTAGGAAAACAATCGCTGTTTTTTCCGAAAACAAAACAAGCACAATATAAAAATTCTGCGATTTAAGTTTTGAATTACAAATGTCGGTTCAAGCTTCAGCCGCACGCATATTTAACTCTGGTCTACACAATAAATAGGTACAGGTATTTAGTCAATAACACAACAATTGTATCTAATGATGTTTATTAGAGGATGATGATAACTACATGTTTCGGCCTACTCCGGCCATCATCAGGTTTACCTCTGAAAGAGTATTAATGCTTTATAAGATTTATGCTGTTATGTCACGATGGTGAGATCTCTTCATCTGTGGTATTCATTATTATTACTATTAAGAGACGTGGCTGTGGGGGGGGGGTGTTGTGTTATTGACTAAATACCTGTACCTATTTATTTATACACACAACGGGGATGGTACATTTCAGAATTCTGGTCTACACAGTGATAAGAACGTCAAAGGTTTTACTTTACTTTCTTTGGTGTAAACCGTAAATTATCACCAATTACAAGGACAAGAGCCACTTCTTCCTTCTCCAAACATATGTGAGACAGTAATATCACGTACAGTTCATTAGCACAGCAGTTTATGTACACACAGGTACACGGACTTCGCAGGAATACATGAAGAACAAAAACAACCAAGTGTCTTGCACATCGTAATTAAAGTATGAGATGAGAGAGAAATCATAGTCAATTATGTTTCCCACTAAACGACACCAGGACGAAATGCAAGCCCTCATGTTGACTGAACCTACATATATCCCTCTGATGTATACGTCTGTAGGTTTTCACAAATATTGGTAAAGTATTATTTCACACAAATATATAAAATACGATTGCCGATCCCAGTGGCCGCGCGGTCTAAGACGTGGATCTGCGGCCGCTCGCCTGCTGAGAATGTGGGTTAGAAACCCATCGGGGGCATGGATGTGTGTCTGTTGTGAGTGTTTTGTGTTGTCAGGTAGAGGTCTCTGCGACGGGCTGATCAATCGTCCAGTGGAGTCCTACCGACTGTGACGCGTCGTTGTGTGTGATCTAGATACCTCGTGAATGTGGTGGCCATGGCCCGCGGGGGGGCCGCAGCGCCAGAAACAAACATATGAAATATGATTTAAAACACTTAAATTGTGCCTTGTATGAAGATGTGGGAGGTGAAAAACGCGTACAGAATTCTTGGCCCTTGAAGATGGAATGGATAGTTTGTCCCGAAACGTCGGTAGGGATTTACCACTACTCGCTGCGTAATAACCCAGAAGAGCTCAGTTTTCTTGCAGAATTCATTAGGTTTAAAGAAAATGTAAAATAAGTGTTGGCTATCTAATTAGCTTCTCAAAATGCGTTCTGTACCGTGCAGTTGTGCACAAGTGAATATATACCAGATGGTTCAATGGAAAACCGGAATTGTTTGTTTACAGAGCATTTATTGCAAACACTGAAATAATTATAATATTACTGTTCAACATAGTCCCCTTCTAGTTCAATGCACTTACGCCAGCGCTTGACAAGCGCGTTGATTCCGCGGGAAAGAAATTCTTTCGGACGCGTGCGCAGCCACTCATGGAGCGCCGACCGAACCTCATCGTCGTCTCGTCTCGTCTCGTCTCGTCTCGTCTCGTCTCGTCTCGTCTCGTCTCGTCTCGTCTCGTCTCGTCTCCACAATAGAGACGCCGTTCTTGAACTTCTCAGTCCATTCATACACTTGTGTACGACTCATACACCTGTCACCGTACTGAATTCTCATCCGACGATGAATCTCTATA
>Ga0123354_10004967_pt1 | contig 19114 bp, 12 predicted proteins | sample TergutLab28metaG_2_FD_97872 | JGI IMG/M metagenome (GOLD analysis project Ga0123354, IMG submission 97872) | Labiotermes labralis P4 segment gut microbial communities from Petit-Saut dam, French Guiana - Lab288 P4 | ecosystem: Host-associated > Arthropoda: Insects > Digestive system > Gut ...
AAAAAAAAAAAGAAAAGAAAAACAAACTTTGGGCGCAAAAAAACAAGGAAGGAAAGGGGAAAAAAAAACCCGGACGAAAAAAAATTCGTAAAAAGAAAAAAAAAAAAAAAAAGTTAGCTGGTAAGCCTGTAAGGTGCATTGAAGCCTCCTGCAAAGCTCACAGATATAAGATTCTTGTTGCTCGTAAAATGCAACACAAATTCGTACGTACGACTTCTGTTTGCCGCACGGTAGCTGTCTGAGGCAAGGCACAACTGCCGTGCCGAGATAACATTGAATGCAGAAGCTAAAACCCGCTACAGATCCAAGGGACGTTTTCAGAGAAAACAAATTCCGGGATCTGCTTACACGAAGATAATTTCAAGAGAATGGAAATTTATACAGTCAACAGATGATGGACTCAGCTGCAGCTCTTTCCCAAAAGAACACAATCAGCCCAAATTGCACGCAGGAGAAATTAAATTCATAAAAGCATTCTATTCACAGGCTTTGGCTCAAAATGCTACTATAGAAGGCTTATATATGATACGACACACTGAATTCGGTTCTTACTACACGGTCCATGAACAGGAATTCCATTTTAAAAAAAAAATCAGAACCCTTCATAACCATCAGGCGGCTTAGATAAAAATTTTAAACCATCACGCAAAAAAAAAACCCAAAGAGTGTTAATGCTAGTACAAGACAGCCGAACCCAGTTACCACGTGGTCTAAGGTGTGGGTCTACGGCCACTTGCTTGCTAGGACTGCGGGTTCGAATTCTGCCGGGAGCATGGGTGCTCGCGTGCTCTGTGTTGTCAGGTAGAGCAGTCTCTGCGACGGGCCTTACACTCATCCAGGGGAGTCCTACCAAGTGTGTGTGTGTGTGTGAGAAAGAGAGAGAGAGACAGAGATAGATGGGGGTGAAGGAACCTCACAGAGGAAACCTAGGACCACGAAGGCTGTCGAGCCATGATTTAAAAAAAAAAAAAGACTCACATAAATTTACTACACTAAAACAAGAATAACGGAAAGAGTAAGAATAATCAAACGCAGTTCATTTACTGATTATTCTTTACACATTCATTCCTCGTCCTTCACAGTCTCAGTCCAGACTCCACAGTCACTAATCTGCACATATTTCTCTTCCTTTCCCAGACCTTCCTGTCAGTGGCTCGTCGATGGCTGCACCCCTCCTGTAGATGATGTCTCCAAATGCACGGAAGTCCAAATGTTCGCACCCATCGTCGAAACGTCGTATATTTGTGGGGACTGGATTGGATAAATCAGGGAAATTTGGTGTCCGGGACCGAATATTCCGGGACATCGCGACGAAGCTCTATAAAACACGTAACACCGGGAAGTCATAGCAAAATGGGCACAAAAGGATCCCTAATCGTGGAACAGCTCACCGTTCAACACTTGCTCCATATGTACATGCATCATAACATCTTGGGAAAACACGTTGGTGCAACCCCTGCCTTCCGTGCCGACGAGTGATTTTACTTTTCACCTGTGTGTTACTCTTCCAGAAACCTACCAATGGAAACAAAGTTTATGTGGTTCGCGTGTTAGGTTTCTCAAACTGTAGAGTAACACTGGCATTCAAAATGCGCCGACACGGCTGTTTTCCTGAGTAAAACGCTCTCTTACGTTACAAATCTTTTCCTTCGTACCTTCTGTCAATTATCTATCTTAACGCTCGTGCTGTGGGTCTACACTACACATCTGCAACACTTACCCTGCATGTAAGTTGCCATATGTATATACGTTAAAAAGTACGGTTCCATGGCCCATAATGCTTCAATGAGCTTACTGCTCGTCCTCCGCATAATACCATTGTGCGTCTTTTCAGTTAGCTGTGGACGAACGGCCAGTAAGCATCTTCCACTTAGGTGAGCTGCGTGAGATATGGTAATCACACCTTTCTCGCGCTTTGCTTTAAACCGCAGGGTAATATCAATCTTCTCTATATAACCTGGTCTCCGTTTAAAGAATAACAAATTTTGTGTCGTCTTGGAACACTCTCCAACTTCTAACTGTTGCCACGAAAAAAAATTTATGCCTGAGAAATATCCCTTTTTGTGGGTGGCCGTTCCCTGTATCTCTATTCACCCTGTCCGTAAACGCACTGCAAGCTGCGTGTATACAATTCGTTTCCTCGTCAGTGCATCGGATTCAACTTCGTTTCTATTTTTCTAAGTCTGTGAGTCAAGTCTTCTTGAGTCGTCCAAGATTCTCTGTTATATCTACGTGCCAAGTAGCTACGTCTGTGTCACTGTTTTCTTACTTCTGGGCGCCAAGTGATGTTTTAAAACGAACCGGCAACTACGTGTGTGGAATTCCTATTCGTGAAGTGCTTCAGCGTATCTTAAAACGCCCGTGATTCGTTCTTCAGGTATGTGTGCCACGGTTTCTGAATACAAATATGTGTTTATTCTTCACTTTCACATACACAGCTAAACAGAAAAGCACCAATGAGACGAGTGGCTACAGGCCGGAAGGACAGAGCTTCGCTTGCCGGCATAGGCAAGCATAGGGACCTATCCAGTTTCCAAACCGATTGGGGCCATTTCCTGGGGCGTAAGCGACCAAGCGTAGAAGACATTCACAGACCACCAAGTTATGACATCAACATGTCAAGCCTTTCCTCCACTACCTCCACACATGATTCAACATCCACGTCTGCAATTTTCCGTTTTACCATTCAGTATAAGCAGAAACCAAATAATAAAAACGAAATCAACTCCATAAGCAACAGAAATAGACTACATCACTGAATTTTAACACAGTCAAATAGGCCAAACGAAGTTAGAATTCACAGTAGCGGACAGAGTGACGCTGTCGCAGCTATAAAGTCCCTCTCTCGCTCTTCATCATTAAGCAACAGACAGAAGAGCTAGAGAAATCGTCCTAATGGTGCGTATCCACCAACAGAGTCGAGTCGAGTCCAATCAGACTCTACGAGTTCGGAGGGGTGTACACCGACCGAGTCGAGTCCAATCAGGTCCGCGCGAATACAGTAGGTTTGTAGTACACTTTGAACAGTGTACCAGTAAAGAAATCCACATTCACTTCCCAACGCACAATAGCAAACCTCACGCCCGATCTCTGGAGTCCGAATGAAGAAAATGAAGCTTGCGGTATCAAGAATCCCGACTCGGCATGTCTCGACTCTGCTGGTGTGTAAGCATTTCCGCGAGCAATCGTTATAAGCAGGCCAAATAGTCTCTGCTCTAGTCAGCGATAAAGAAACACTCTGTATCTCGTTTAGTAACGTTATAATTCAAATGACCTAAGAAAATTCAGTAAAAAGGTTACTTTATGAAACAAGGTGCTTCATTCATCCGCGCATAAATGAAATTCGGTTACATCCTGTGTGTGCAAGCAACACAAAATCACGCGTTGAGGACCTGACATGATTTGTGCTTGTATACAAGACACCGTGAATTTTACTGCACTTGTGCGCATACGACTCATTTGGAAATATTCCTGTAAAAATCTGATGGAAATGTTCTATCCTACTGCTTTTTAATGCTACAAACAAGACATAAATTAGGCCAACCAAAACTACGAGCAGTTCAATCACCTTTATCATTAGCAATTTCTTTACGTATTTTCAATTGTCTGACGAAGGCTTTTCACTAAAGCCGAACCATGTCGCAAGCAATAAAATCTCATACAAAGTCAGTTGTGGTTTGCGGTTTATACTTCCTACTTACTAAGCCAATCATCTCTGAATATAAAATATGCAAGGAAAATTCATCTATGTAACAGAAGTTTTATTTCTGTCTGGAAGGACAATTTTATTTTATTTGTAACCAAAATGCATCCAACAAATCCTACAGAATAATATCCAATAAAGAAGGTACTCTTTGTGAAGTACACAGCAATACAAGCATTCAGGAATGGGAAATACGACTTTGGGCACCTAAAAATAAGGAAACATCCAAATATTCCAAACGTTTCCACATGCTAAGAATCAAGAGTACTGGACTATCTAACATTCCTTCATCCTCTTTCACAACCTGTGATTCCTTGTAGTGGCATGAAATTTCTAAAGAAACTCTAACGTAAACAGACGTCTGAACGACGGTGCGACCAATGTTAAACGTGATAACTGGAGACAGAAGTCCCTCCAGACCTGACGAAAATCTTCAGCTTCAGTAAGATTCATCCGGCTGGACAAGGAGGGTGGGGTGAGAAAGAATAGTATTGCACCATCAATCATGACATCACAAAACACGACGGGATATGTCAAACTACTTGCAAAGACGCGTCTGTCAAAAAAAATTAATTATGCCTGTTTTATTAATTAATGTCGTTTGAAAATGTGGCCTGTAACGGGCACACTGAAAATCTCCCCAGACGACAGATGAATACTTACTGATTACCGGTGGAATTATACTTGACACGGTAGACGAAGTGGGGACCGCGGTAACACAGTGGTTAAGGTGCTGTGCTACAAATCGGAAGGTCGCTGGTTCGATCCCAGCTGGTGTCAGTGGATTTTTTATTGACATAAAATCCTTCCGCTCGCACTATGGCCCTGGGGTCGACTCAGCCTCTAACAGAAATGAGTACCAGGAGTATTTCCTGGAGGTAAATGCGGCCGGTGCGTAAGGCTGACAACCTACCATAATCCTGTGCCGTTGTCACGAAATCTGGGAACATTAACTTCTCAAGAACCCTCTGGGCCTGTCCAGGCCTGTAATGGGACTGATTTATGGTAGACGAAGTAGTGCGATTTTATACTCTTGAAGTTAACGGTCTTAATCCGGCAGATGTGATATAACACGTCCTGAAACAGAGACACTCAACAGACGTCACAGACTGTAGGGTTCACAGTGAGTATTGCCATGCATTTATGCTTCACCTAATGAAATATCACAATCGCTACTGATCACAAAAGCTGACAGACTTAAGTTCGTCCCATTCATTTAGACCCCCTTCCCAATTTCCTTGATCCTTCCCAATGAAGCATTCTAAAGGAAAGCTGAATAGTAATGGTGATAAAGCAAGCCAGTTTTGCAGATCATTCTGAATAGGAAACATATCAAAGAAAGTTGTGGGCCTTCCGGTTCTCAAGGCCATGACTACAAGGATTAGTCTTCTGGCATGTGACGCCGCGTAGTCTGGTACAAGTCTATTTAATTTTCAGAGCGCCCAGATGCTACAGGCAGGATACTCTGACACTCGGTACTCTCTCACCAGACTACACGGTGTCAACAGGCCCATAGCCAGAGCGGTGCAAGTGGGTGCAATGCACCCACTAGAAATTTGCTAAATATCTAAGACAAAACATGTTGATCAACACGCAAAAAAAGAAGAAGAAGAAGAAGAAAGAAAAAAGGCACCCTACCGCATCCACGTGTCGCATCTGTCAAACCGCAGTCGCTGTTAATTACTTACTTTAAAAAAAAAAAGTAAGATGTTTTGTACAGGGTTATAGAGCTCACTATGTAACAGCAGTGTTGGTTTTGTGGTTCTGAAAAGGGCGAGTTTTACTCTTATGCATACACAACATAATAATATGTATAACAGAACAGTATATAAGATATAAAGTATCTGAAATTCAGAGGACCGTGCATCGTGATATACACTTAAAATAAAAGCCAACGAGATGCACTATTTCTCGAATTTATTTGGATAAAGAACTCTACATGTTTCGGACAGATCTACTGTCCATCATCAGGAGTCTCAACACTGTATACACAGCAATAGGTATTTGTCATGCTAGTTATGTTGACTGTCTGCTAGCGTGATCAAGATGCAACATCCTGACCTCGCTAGCATACAGTCAACATAACTAGCATGACAAATAACTATTGATGTGTATACAGTGTTGAGACTCCTGATGATGGACAGTAGATCTGTCCGAAACATGCAGAGTTCTTTATCGAAACAAATTTGAGCAAAAGTGCATCTCGTTGGCTTTTATTGTACTTACTTACTTACTCCATGGTGCAGAGTCCTTCTTGAGAAGCTAACTGGTTTGCAGCTAGGCAAGAAATTCCCCGCATTTTATGGAACCCGAAGGTTCATTACCGCACTCACAAGCGTCCGCCACCTATCTCTATCCTGGGCCAGCCCAATCCAGTCCATATACCCACATCCCACCTCCAGGATATCCATCCTAATATTGTCCACCCATCTACGCCAAGGTCTCCCCAGTGGTCTCTTTCCCTCCGATTTCCCCACCAAGGCCCTATACAACCCTCTCTCCTCACCCATACGCGCCACATGCCCAGCCCATCTCATTCTTCTCGATTTTATCACCTGCACAATGTTGGGTGAGGAGTACAGATCATTTAGCTCTTCGTTATGCAGTCTCCTCCATTCCCCGTTACCTCGTCCCTCCTAGGTCCAAATATTCTCCTCAACACCATATTCTCAAACACCCTCAGCTTCCTTTCCTCCCTCAATGTCAGCGACCAAGTTTCACACCCATATAAAACCGGCAAAATTATAATTCTATATATCTTAATCTTTAAATTTTTGGACAGCAACCTAGAAGACAAAAGATTCTGCACCGAATGATAGCAGGCATTTCTTAACCTCAATCTGCTCTTAATTTCTTCCGGAATAGAATTTTGATGCGTTAAAGTTGTTCCCAAAATATTTAAACTCTTCCACCCTCTCGAAGGTACTATTATCAATCCTCACACTGTAATTTCGTCCTGCATTCTGATCTCGAGACATAACCATGTACTTAGTTTTATCCACACTTACTTCCAGTCCAACCTCCCTAGTAGCAACTAATAAAGCTTCTGCTTTTTCCTTTAGAGTAAGTATGCTTCCTCCCAGTATATTAATTTTATTATAAAAGTGTGTAAAGGTATATCCAACCGCACTGGAAGCAGATGGATCCACTGTGTTCATGTCCTGGCTACGGGCCTGGGTGTCATATTCCAGAAGACAGCAATCCTCACAGTGACAGCCTTACAAATAAACAAATCTCACATAAAGAGAAAATATCGGCAAGGTGATATATTACTCAGGCGTTCGCATAATCATGGCAACCACAGCAATAACCTAACGTAATCAAAGTAAGTTAACACGAATCGTAAACACAGCAATCACAGGAACGTAGGCAACTGTAATTAACGAAGGTAACAACAGAAACTTTAGTAACCAACGCAGTTCTTCAGGTGAAGTCTTTATCTTTTCCCGATTTAACCAAAACTGAACGTGTAGACAAATTTTAGTATAAATGCAGAGGATTTGCAAAACTGCGAAAAGCGACTGCTGGCTTCATGTCTGTCCGTCCGTTCGCATGGAACAACTCCTCGGCTCTCACTAAACGGATTTTCATCAAATTTGAAATTAGAAAATTTTTCGAAAATCTGCCGAGAAAAAATCACGTTTTATTATTATCTGACAAGAATAACGGGCACTTAATATGAAGACTTATTGTCCATTTACGATATGTCGCTGAATTCTTTTCAGAATGAGAAGTGTTGCAGACACAAGTAGTGGAGAACACTGTTACACACATTTTACGTTCAATAACTTCTTTCCGAAAATCGTATCGTTTATAAGACAATGTGGGAAAATAGTGTAGAGCCAGACAGGTCACAGAAGACAATAGGGCGCATGCGCTTTGCGCGTTAGATACCTAAGGCTACAAACACATGCTAAGAACACGTAACACTTCTTGTTTTTCCATGGCATCAATGGTTGCACGAACCTGCCTCGATACGCACACTGCCTGTCTAGTTGCAACTACTTGGCGAACACGTCAAAAAATAAAAAAGAGGCGTTCAAGATACCGAATTGACTGACGACGGTGTATATGGAATGCCGTACCAGCGCCATCGAAACAATCTGCGAGGCATTACGGCGGATCTCGGATTTATAAACACGTTTACCCGACTTTACGGTGACGCCGTAACAAAACAGGTGTGGTAACAGGCCGCTGTTATACACTGATATATAGCTTTTGGCATTATGTTCCTGGGTTAGCACAGCTAAACCAGAAGCACCACCCTCACGCCATCCCTCCCTACATGTACCGCAATAACAGTACCACGACCTTATGTTAGCGCTACGAAGCTTGGACAAGGTATTGTTTGGGTGTAAATGTATACTGTACTACTGCCACCGGGTGACTACCCAATGCAGTTAACAAATATATATCATATCATATCATATAGCTGCTGTTGGTACAAAATTAATCTTTCCATAAAGGCAGTATCACACATCGAACATTTATCGTGTAATAAGCCGAATCAGAAGAGGTCTTTGTATTCCCACACGGGCGCCATTCATACACATTCCTGCCATACGCTACACAGCTACGGCTGCATGTTCTGCTTGTTACATTGCTGAAAAATGCATAGCATGTTTTGCACAATATTGCCGGCATCCCTCATTTTACGATGCTCAATAAAAGAATACGAAACGTTTTTCCTGCGGCTTGTTGCACAGTAAGGTACAAGCTAATTCTTCGTGTCTAAATGTTCATGTGACTTTTTTTTTTTAAAAATTTGCAATAAAAATGTGTAAAACTCACATTTGAAAAGTATACTTGTAATTGAAAAGTGTACTTGTTTTCTCATTTTACTTATTAGGCACGGAAAGGCATCTTCATCTGCTGCAGTAACAGTAAAAATTACAGGACCAACTGCAACAGCAACACATCCCAACCTCTTTTGATGTATGCACCGTCCATATTGTACAGTTTACCATCCAGACGAACAAATACACTGTGTGTATGTATGTGTGTGTGTGTGTGTATATATATATATACATATATATATATATATATATAATGTGGGCCGGGTAGCTCAGTCGGTATAGCGACTGACAACGGGCTGGACGGTCCGGGATCGAATCCCGTTGGGGACGAGATTTTCCGCCCGTCCAGACCGGCCGTGGGGCCCACCCAGTCTCCTGTAAAATGGGTACCGGGTCTTTCCCGGAGGTAAAGTACGGCCGGGGCGTTCTGCTGACCGCTCACCCCCTTCTAGTGCCGCGGTCATGGAAGAGTAGAGCTATACCTCTACCCACCCTCAGGGCCACACCGGGCCTGTAACGGGATCACTTTACCTTTACCTTTATATATATATAATGTATATATACAATATTTTACATAGTAGAAGCTCAACAAAGAAGGTATAACATCTATACAAAAAAGGAGTACTTAAGTTATTTATATATATATGCGCTGTAGTTGTTGATCTGGATAATAAACATCCCAACCTGTTACATCAATTAGAATGGGAAATAATGATTCGCCAAGCGTTCTGATTTAATAGGCCGTTCCTAGCCTTTCTATGAGATATATTACTGGTTAGGGAAGAGGCGAAGAAAAGCGTCCACAAACCGTTAGATGTTCTGTTCACACCATTATAAATCGCAGGCACAGGAATGGATTCCACATAAGACGCCCCTTCTAGTACAGATATTAATGAATGCAAGAAATGTTACCTACGCGCCATTATGGCCTGTGTTTATTTGGTTTTGCTTCATTAAACGACACTTTCAATGACTCAGATAAGCGTCGAAGTACAGCAGACGATGACTGGCGAATAATGAATTGGAATAGATAAGGCAGTAAGCAGTCGCGTCTAGGCAGGCAACTGCTTAGAACAGGGGCGTCCAACCTTCCCTGGCAAAGGGTCACAACCGTCACTGCAGGCTGGCTCGCGGGTCGTACATGTAAAAAAATCACACTAAGTTGTTTACGTAACCTACATTACTGTGCAGTACTTGTAGGATATATAATTTACCCACACAAACTGACCGCCCGCGGGTTGTAACTCATGGCCTAGAGGGACTGACGGACCTGCTGTTTATATAATCCGCCTATGGATCTAGAACTCTTGGCTAGGGAGTAGGGGTGCTACCCTCCGGTTACAGGATTTAACTGACGGGTCGTTGTTCATGATGGTATGTGCACAGCGATCAATGCGAAGGTCGTGTTTGATCCAATGACGAGGCACAGTATTAATATGACGGTCTTGTTGGACGTGACGCCATGTTGTTTGGTATACAGGCTCCATACAAGAACCTGCCACCACCACTGGCAACAGAGTCATTTTAACGTTTGAAGGTATGCCTTCCAAGTCCAGGCATCCGAAATCATTTCAACTTGTGCATGACTTCAGCTTCTTCTTCTTCTTCCCTTCTTTCTCTGCCCCTTCATTCCTTCCTTCTCTCCCTTTAATTTTGTTATTTCCGCTTCCTCTTCATGGGTTCCGTCTTATTGTCCCAATCATTTCCTCCTTCTTCCCACTCCTTTTCTTCTCTTTGTCTCCCATTAACTCTTCTTCTCCTCATTCCTTTACTTCTCAGCCCCTACTCTTCATACGTACCTTCCATCCCTTGCCAGTTTCAAAGTGGAATGAAGGATATTTGTGGCTTTTGTGAAGACACTGCTCTCGTTTTCGCTTGAAGCTGCCGGGGTAAGATCATGAAAGACTCCAGTCAGGGTATCAGATCTCCTGACCCATAACTCAGATGAGAAGGAAGCACCTAATGAAACACTACCAGTGGGTCGGCCCTGGGCTCAGAGACTGAAACTGTACGCCGAATGCCAGCTCCTTAAGGTTTGACGTGAGTAAATTTTGGGCACAACCCTCGCATATCTTGTTATAGTTCTTCCAGTCCTGTCTGGAGCCAGTACAGTGACACGCTAAGGGCCCGACGGTCCGGAGTTTGTATCCCGGGCAGGTGCAAGGAATTTCCTTTTCTTAAAAACCGTCCAGACCGACTCTGGGGCCCATCCAGCCTCCTACTCAATGGGCGTTGGGTTTCTTTCAAGTAGGTAAGTAAAGCGACCCGGGATTGAAGCTCACTCCCATCTAGTGCCGTAGGTAACAATGACTGGAGCTATACATAAACTCCCCTATATGTTTTCACAGCATGGACACGGACAACCTTTAACAGTCCTGTTTCAGGTGCCAATCGCTTGAAAACTTGCTACAATGTCACAGCCATGTATAAAAAAGCAGCAAACGTAGAAGTAATTCTTGCAGGTACCTACAACATGCCACGAATGCGTACAGGAAGACGGAAAAGTTAAAACCTACACGCATTTTTCATCTGGACAACAGTTGGAGATAAGCGGTACTTCCACGCTCAGCCAACTTAAGACCGCGGAAAGTTCCAGTAACGCAGTGTCAGAAGAGTAAACCCCCAAACCGCGGCACAGACAGTGCCTCTATTTCCTGCCCATGGCCAGTCACCTTTGACAAAGGAATTTAAAGTCAGGTCTCACTTCTTGAAGCTAATACTACTTACCAACTGCATATGATTTTAGCAAGACTTGTTAACTTTTTTTGACACCAGCGCGGAGAACAATGAACCGAACAACCTGTCGAGTAAACATTCTACGTACAAAGAAAGTACGGTCGCACAAGGGACCGGAACCCTTGAACGGTAAGTTCCCCTCGCAGTTCCGTGCTTCAGTATCATAACGAGTATCAGAACACTGAAGGTATTGTGTAAAACTTTACTAATTACACGAGTTTTAAATCGGTAACTTTACCAACACTTCTATACACAGAACACAAAAATAATACCTCGAGACAGAAGGCACCATGTTTATTAAGTTGCGCACGGTTGCCTAGTCACCGGGCGCGACGTACTTTCAGATGACAAAACAAGAAGGACGATATGCTGCTGGGGATTCTAAACGAATTTCCTGGTTCTGGGGATTGGTCCTGACGCCCTACAGTGGAACGTTAGTCTCTACTGTCAATTGCAAGTTCAAATCCGGTACCCACTGTCTAGACTCAACTGTTTTCAGCGGTATTTTACACAAAGGTGAACATAATTTTAATGACGGCGTTATCTGAATTCAAAAACCCCACATTTTCTGATCCTCGCCGACTGTATTATATCGCAAGGTTTGAAGAATAAAAGGAAAAAACTCATCATGTTTAGTGATTCAGCAATTCTTATATTGTTTGTGTATTTAACGACTGTCACCCACATGCGTTATTTAGTTTCCAATGGAAGGGCAACTGTGAATCATGGGAGATCTACACTATACAGTCTGAAACATTGCCAACGCGGTTAAGGACAGGAAGGGAAGGGACCTGAAAGGGCGTGGTTGTCGTTACGGTTCTCATCTCAATTTTTGTGGCGGGGTTGATGAAAACACAGATCTGCGAAACTGCAAGCTCCTGCCACAGTGTAGATGAGGTCTATGCTCTTGAGGGTTGTTACACAGCGTATGTTGGTTGTTATTTACTGACGTTTCGGACAGCATATCGGTCCCGTATTCAAGGGTCAAGCAATGAAGATACGAACGACAGGTTGTCCTCAAACGTCGGTAAAAGTTACGAACACGCGCTGCGTAACCCAGACGAGCGCTTACGGCACCTCTCAAAAAATGCTGTTCAGAACAGTCGGCTGCGGTGCAGACAGTCGAACTGCTTTATGAAGACGAAGAAGGACTATATACCATGCGGCCCGAAGACAATACAAGGCAATGTATACAGCACTGTCCGACAGATCGATTACTTCAACTCCTCATTACAAGGAAAAAGACTGAACGCTTACAGACACGACTGTTATGGATCTGTGGAGAAACACAGTAAAATAAAAACTAGCGACAACTGCGAAGATATCAAATTGTGCCCTAGCTCGTGTAGGCATGTTTCCTAAAAACATCTACTAAATAGGAGCACCTTGTACATGCATTAAACCTCCCTAAATATGCAACTCGTTTTATTGTGATAATACCGGTTAACACATCTGCAATGTCAAACCCTGTTCCCATCTATTAGCACCTTCACCAAGAATGTCTCAGGTAATTTATTTATATTTTTATTTATTTATTTATGATTTAATACATTTGTCAGGGGTTACGACTACAGCGCGTCGAATGGTAGTATGGCTAGTGAACAACGAACTGTAAAGGATGGGAGAGGAATGGATCCTAAGCTAGTGTTCAGTGCCACTCCGGCATTAGTTTGGAGAGACTGAGAAAAACCACGGAATCACCTCAATTAGCACTGCCGGTTTCCCGACCATAATTAGAACAAAACACCTCCGGAAACAAAACAGAAGCGCTATCGATTGAGCCAGCTTGGCCAGTGGAAATACAGTAATTTAAATCTGGATAAAGGGAAGGAACAGCAGCAAAGATACAACGGATTATTACACCTTATACACTGCTTTACGGATAAAAAACGCATTAAGGTATTCGCTGATCATTACGACAAGCACACCGTACATACGTACTGCCTTCAAACTCCAGAAAAGGCGAAAATGCACTAAGCGTCTCTTGAAGGGACAGCCTGTATAGCTAAGATCGAGAAAACGAGGTTTGGCAGTGTCCACGTTAGTTTGTAATTAAGTTCAACACAGTGCTTCTTGCTGATAGGACAGCATTTTGTATACGCATCGTAAAGTAGCCATAGCAGCTGTTAATCAAACAGCATACACCAGATGATCCAAGTCACTGCACGAAATCACTCTTGTTAAATGGCAACCAAAACTCGGTATTCCAAAACTGACATACAGAACAATCAAACATAAACTAAAGGAACATATAAAGTCCCTGCAAAGCTATCAACAATGTCACTCATGTTACACACAGAGGTTACAATAAACACGGCGGCAGCGACAGAATTGTTTCAGACGTGATATTTTGTCCGATTATGCATCTTTGATATCCGAAATGCTTAATTCCTTGACTATAAAATGGCAAAGTACGATCACACCAGCCTTGTCTTAATGTTTCAAAAAGAAAACGAAAGAAAGGATTAAGACCTGATAATATCAGCGTGCGATGAATGCCTCCTTTTTCGTGGTTTACTTTAGGAAGTTGTCAGCAACTCTGACTATACAGGGTTTAAAATGATTAATTTTAAAAAATTGAACGAAGTGGAAGGACCCTAAAACAGGTATTTTCGTGGCACGTCTTGAAAAAATGAGGAATAATGAAAATCTTCAATCGTGACAGCCGGCGACCCGACCAAAATTCGACACAGGCACACCTCGGATAGAAGTGTATAGCGTTACCGCAACACTAACCTGCTCGGTCCAATTCCCAATCGCGCATGTAGGAAATTACTATGTCGTTTTCTCTTCTTTCCAGCCTAACGACCTGTGAGAGATCTGACGTCCTCTGCTGTAGCCGTTTTTATACACATGCTCAGAAACGAACAAGAACCTGTAGCATCACAGGGTAACACAACATCGCGGATATCTGTCCATGAAGAATACTGGCACCAGACGCCGTACATTCTGGTACAAATTCATCGACATTTCGGGAGAACTTTCTGTCTCCACCTCCTCTTCCACACTACACACGAAGGTGTGGGTTCCTCCTTCAGATAAAACGGCAGAACATGACCACACATAAAAACAACACGTAAGACGCAGCAACGCAATAAACCCGGAAAAAAATGCAAAGTATCAACCAAAACAAGAAATTCAGGGTTTGATCGTAGCATGAAGGGGAAATAATTTACAGCCCCTTACACTAAATAGCATACAATAGTCAGACGGCTTGACCGTTGAAGATGGAACCGATAGGCTGTCCCGAAACGTCCGTAACAAACTACCAATATATGGTGCGTAAATTCACAGAAGAGCAAAGATCTGAAGCTCTGAAACTTGGAAAGAATATAAGCAGACTCCAGGAGAAATGTGATGGCACACGGTGACGTATGGGAGGGGAAGTGAAGGGGAAACTGGCGAATGGAGTGTGTAGCCAGTACTCCTCACACTACTTCGGAACAGGGTGTATCCAGCGTTACTACCGCTGATGCGCACACCTCGGCTGCCAGTAGTCGAATGAACTGACGCCACCGCCCATTTAAATGGACTCGTCCGTTTCATTGAAAGACGAAACACGGGTTCTGCGCGTGTGCCATCACATTTCAAACGCAGTATAACTCTCAGTAGCTTTAAATTGTGTATTCTAACCTTTAACACGCAGCATAACATGCACGTTAAATTGCCAAGCTTTCAATAACTTTCACTTCATTATACAACCCTAAAAATGATTAAAACTTCCCGAAACACGTATAAGGTGCGTAGCTGCATTTAGGTGGTTTGATATTATTGAACTATGGACGAAAAATAACTGTAAATACGTATTTTTTATAGAGTAACTCTGTAAAAAAATCAGTCCCATTACAGGCCTGGAGTGGCCCAGAGGGTTCCAGGAAATTAAGGTTCCCAGATTTCATGACAACGGCACAGGATGGTGGTAGGTTGTCAGCCTTACACACCGGCCACTTTTACCCCCAGGAAATACTCCTGGTACTCATTTCTGTTAGAGGCTGAGTCGACCCCAGGGCCATAGTGCGATCAGTAGGATTTTATGTCAATGAAAAATTCCAATGACACCAGCTGGGATCGAACCAGCGACCTTCCGATTTGTAGCACAGCACACAGTAACTCTGTAGGTTGTATTTTAAATACTGCACGCCATAAACGAATTTGAAAACCGTACAAATTTCCAGTTTCTGTCAGAAGAGGAATCATTAACGGTCCCGTTCTCCCCGCTTAATCGCGGTCCCATTATTCACAGGGAAGCCTAATCTCATCCGTCACAAGTGTCATAGATGATCCCCAAATAAACTACCTTCAAGATTTCTCTACAAAACCACCACAGACCGTACTGTGCACAGGATATCAAACACTGCACGTTAGCCCGTAATTGAAAATGTAATAGCACAACGTTTCTCTGAAATGCTTCCAATATCTCCACACATAACAGAAAAACTACCTATATGAGGTTACAAAGAGGTCAACGAAGCAATACCATTAGCAAGTTAGTGCAGCAGCACGTGAAAGTAATACGAAGGATACGAGTCCCCTATAATAACCTCCTCCCTCCACGCATCACATTCAGAAATGGCGTTTCGTGTCATAATGGAGCAGGCAGGATAGGCTAGGAAAAGGGAAGGGCAGTCATGTATATAAGGTACAATGAGAAGCAGCAGGACCAACATAATGAGAATGAAATTGAAACTGCTTGCAAGAGACAGAAATTCACAACTAATGACCATGACTGATTCAAACAATATCTTCACATCACACATGCCAGTGGTACTTGCAGATACTGCTTGTGACTTTAAAGGCATTCCAAACAACAGAAGGAGTCAATACATCATGGTTAGGGGCCCGAACAACATGCCAAGTTAACACCCTATTTTAAAATGTCTCCAAACATAACTGAAATTTATGACTGCTACTTTTTAAATTACGCTTGACGCTCTGCAACATCACTCCGCATTGGCACATACCTAACAAAATACAGGGTGTTTCTGAAACAGGCGACCATATATTAAATATACGTGTTCAACAGACCAAAACAAAGAAAAAACTCCATATTAACATGTGTAATAGCGAGCTTTGTTTGCGCCTTATGACCGCTTTAAGCAGGAGAATATTAAAATATCAGCACTATGTTTAATACTATGGGGAGGCCACTTCGAGCACCTGTTGCGAAGGTTTGCCTGTGTGCTATATGAACTGCAAAGTGGTCATAACAAACCAATCATCCCAGGACCATTGGTACTAGTGTCTGAAATGTGAATCAGTTTCATCTGCCTTAAGGTCTAAGGTGGTAGTAATGAAACCAAGCATCCTAGAACACGTTTGTATGAAGTTTTCTCTATGTTTGGGTCCACAGACCACGCATCTAAAGTAAGGCCGCCTATTTCAGAAACGCCCTGTATATTCAAAAACCCCTTTCTACCACACACACAAATACTGCAATATTGATTTTCAAAAGTACCAGTGCTTTCAAGGTTCTAAATATCCTGCAACCTTTTATACGAGTATATTGCATCTTAATGGCAGGACGCGACTCCCATCCGGGAAATGATCATAAAGAGCTTCAGTTATTTGGACTGAACGTACTGCACACACATACAAAAGCATTAATAATTAATTCACACGGAAAGAATCCTTTTAAGGTCTTACTGGTGTTCTTACGAGGCCAGCTAGCACAAACACCGTGCAGATTTGGCTTGAACAAGAAGTCTGGAGCTGCAGTTTGAACCGAACAGGATCGACAACCAAACACTGTAGTAAATGCACCCTCTGAATGCAGGATGTTCAAATGGGCCCAGAACCCACGAGGCTGAATAACGAACCTGTGAGTTTCCTCTCAGTTCAACCTCTAATAAGAATGACATTGTGTACAAGCACATGTTGTGTTATCGTTTCTGACACACTACCATTGTACTGTACAACACAGACTTACCATGCAGCCCAGCCAGCGCAGTCGGTGCAGAAGGTAATCATCACTAATTGTGACCTACGCAGAGAAAGATTAGGCCTATTCGCGCACTTGGCAAAATATTTTCAATACTACAATAAAAACGACAAGTGACTCGGGGAGGGATAAAATATTAAATAAATTTCAGTACGAAACGGGAAATGAGTTTGTGTATTCTGAAATCCGAAAATACTGTTTGCTGGGTGACCTTTTAAACCTAGTGGTTACATCACACACCAGTAAGTTCTAACATTAAAAAATTCTACGTTCTGCCCACAGAATGCATTTACGTGTGTGTTTTGCATAGATCTCAGAAAAAAAAACAGCGATTGTTTCTCTTTACAGCAGTCACTTACAGGTTTTTATTACCGACATGCAGTGTTTAATGCGCTGTACGAACCTAATTATTACAGGGGTTCTGATAAGTCCTTAGCCCAACCAGGAAGGAAACAAGCTAATGTTTCTGTCAGAATGGCATGAATTTCCTTCGGCGCCTTACCTTGCAGGGGGAAAAAACTTGATGACAGACCGCGTCTCGATGCTGTTGAAATCGCGCGCGTTCCTGACATGCTTCCGCGCTTGTTTCCTTCCTGGTCGGCCTAGGGACTTACCAGCACCCCGGTAAGTCTAATTCAAATTCACCTTGGTCTTCCAACAGTTCTATGGGCGTTAAATATTGTAATTCTAACTAGTGACCTCAACAAACGTCAGATCAATACGTGGTACCCACCTACCAACTACACGGCGCCACATCTCAGAAAACCACAATCTTGAAGCTCACCGTCGTGAGAACCTCAAATCTCACAAAATGTGGAATGGCCGATATTCTGAAGAAACATTACCACACATAAATTCCGGGTCAGTGAACTTGATTGTTGCTCTCATCTGAACTGCTTTTATGGCCACCACTTTAGTGCCGCTGACGGGATGAAGCCGAAGGGTGCGTAAAACGTGGCTACAGAGGCTTGCTGTTCGTGTCAGTTTTCAAACACAAAAGACTGTCAAAAGCTGTCTGATGGGACAAACGATCGCAGACATCACAACGACACTACAATCATATCCCTACAGGACAGGGAATTTCGATAAAAACGAAGCAACATTCTTCGCCTAACACACTTGGCAGAAATTAAGACGATCGTTGTCCGACTCACTTCACGTTCTATACGTCACGTTCGGCGTGTCAAAGCCACTGTCACCCACACCTCCAACACGACACCAACAACTGCATTCACAGTTTTCATGTTTTTGTTATTATGCCTCCCGCAAAGCTGCCCTTGTAATTAAGCGACAAGTCATGCATAATTCTGGACGAATGTAACTAAAATTACATGCATTTTAATCTCGACATCAGACACAGTGTTCAGCCTCACGCTCCACCTGCTTTTTTTGCGTAGCAAGAGAAACTCAGGCTATCTACTATGTGTGTAGGCTGGGTGGTCCCTAAAATCGCGAGGAAACGGTACTACGAGAACAATGGCCACCAATGTCGGGAATCGAGCCCCGGTCAATGAGCCCATAACCAGGCATTTTACAGTTACAGCTCTCCCGGTTTATTTTATATATTTTAAACTACTGTACATTGCGGATAAGAAATGAAGTGTCAGTGGGCGTTTCTCTTCTTTGAATTCGTTGTTCATCTGTCTATGTACCTTTTCTACGGTTCTCAAACACAGTACATCTAACCTTACACCGACGTCGGAAGTCGGCAGTGAAGGACACCTCTAACAACTCTCTCCACTTCAGCAAGATGGTAGAATCACTCAAAGAGCGACTGCTTTCCAAATAACTCATGAGGACACAAGAGCACTAACAGTGAACAGGCACATGGACGACGCCTCACCATCATTCCGTAATTGGTACAGCACGTTTGAAACGTGATGGCACACGCGCAGAAACCAGATTTGGTCTTTCAGCGCAACAGACGAGTCCATTTAAATT
>Ga0123354_10004968_pt1 | contig 19113 bp, 12 predicted proteins | sample TergutLab28metaG_2_FD_97872 | JGI IMG/M metagenome (GOLD analysis project Ga0123354, IMG submission 97872) | Labiotermes labralis P4 segment gut microbial communities from Petit-Saut dam, French Guiana - Lab288 P4 | ecosystem: Host-associated > Arthropoda: Insects > Digestive system > Gut ...
GATTGAGAGGCCGCGGAAGGTGGGTTGGGGGGGAGGGAAAACCGATTGCGGTGCGATGCCCCTGTTTTACACACCCCCCCCCCCCCCCCCAAACTTTCTCGGTGGAACTTTGTTAAATTTCAGGTTCACATTTCGCCAACGCCCATAACCCGAAAATCTAATGAAAGAAGCGACTTACAAAAGTACAATTTTTATTACAAAGAGTTTGGTAGGAAATCGAGAATGTTTTCGGTGTGTTGAAGGCAACGTTTAAAGTACATATTGAATTTGTACAGGGTACAAACAACTTTCTGAATTTTCTTTTACGGCACAGAGTGTTAAGTAGTGGTATAGCCAGTCTATCATAAGAATAAATTTTGTAGTCGCTCACATGATTAGTAATGGCCCCCCCAACACACACACACACACACACACATATATATATATATATATATATATATATATATAATTTAAATACACTATACTTACATTTCTTCGTACTTATTCTAACTTTCTACATATGTAAAAAGCCCCTGTTTAAGGTTGGGATTACTTTCTTGAAAATTTCGACGTAGAGCGAAACTATGTAGAAAAGAAAGTTTTTGCCCACATAATGATTAATTAATACACCCAAGATTTTGGCCCTGTATATCCCGCCAGCTTCCAGGGAAGACATATTTAATCCGTTAACAACAATGTTCAAAAGCCTTAGTCCACTAAAATGTATCAGTGTTAAATCGCGGCAACTTTACTCGTGGACGACTTTAAACGAGGACTAAAAAATATATAAATTTTTGAAAAGAAACCACTAACTTAAGCATATTAGGCCTAATATATAATGCAGTCAATCTCCTTTTACTCCTAACTGTTTTAGCTGGCTGGCTGCTTAAAAGACCTCAAATTATAACACAACACAAGCAAAAATAATATGTTAAAAAATAATTTAATATTTTGAGGTAGAAGATTATTCAGAAATATACTTCAGGCGTCAGTTCATACCAGGCTGTAAACACACTCCGTTTCGGTTACAAAAACCATTCAGTGATAAGAAGGTAAATAACAGCTGTATTCTTTCTTTTGGGCTATTAACCGGCGTCTGAATTTTATGTGCCGACGTTTCGGAACACTCTGTTCCATCATCATAGGCCGAGTGAACAAGAATAATAACTGGGACGAGATTGCTAGGGTATTTGTACAGGTAAAGGTTCGACTCAAAAGAAGTCTGGACCAATCGGAAGGAGGAGTGACGGGGAGGGAGTGTGTCCGAGTAGATAAACAGGCTGTGTGGAGGGCAAAGGCTCCCAGTGGAGGCCTGAAGTAAGACAAGGTTTTATGGGTGAAATGGACCCGTGTCGGAGCGAGGAACAGGATTCATGGGATGGTAGTGATCTAGCTATTGTGTTTCAAGAGGCTGTCTCCTACTTTTAAGTCTGTGCAGAAGGGGTTTCCAAGATTTGCTTAAGATCAGTCCATCTTCTCTATTCATGTTGTGTGGGTGCATTTCCAGCTCAATGGCTTTCCTGATGCGTCAGTCCATGTAACCGGGTTTTCCAGAAAGAAATGTTGTATTCTGTAAATTAAGAACTTGGTCCTGGTTGATTCTGAGTTCCGCTATTGCTGATTTTTTTTTTTGTGTTAACCGTATATGCCTACCGTTTTCCTTGATTCTAAATTGAATAGTCGACCGCCTTGTCCAATATAAACCTGGCCACATTCACATGGGTTGACTGGATACATCCGAAGTCCTTAACCCCAAAGCATCCTTGACAGGTGGAAGGTAGCTGTGGATTTTGCTCGGTGGTATACAGACACTTGATGTGTTAAGGCAACATTCTGCTGAGTCGGTCATATGTTGTCTGGGTGTAAGGTACAAATGCAGTCAAGGTGGGACCACCAAGACCAACGAAAGCAGAACATAGCATCAACAAGGAACAAGTTATTAAACTACAGGATACAAACTTCTTTCTGGAAACCACGGATACATGGACCTGCTTATCAGGTAAGCCACTGAACTTGATATTCACCCACAAAACATGAATAGAGAAGACGGACTAACTTTAAGAAAATCTTGGAAACCACTTCTGCACAGGCTCAAAGATAGGAGACAGTCTTCTGAAACACAATAGTTAGGTCACTGCCATCCCATGAATCCTGTTCCTCGCTCCGACACGGGTCCGTTTCACCCTTACAAACTTACGAGTAAGAACAGGACAGGAAATGTACATATAACGTAACAATGCGACGAGTTTGCGCCATCATTGTCACATGGAAACGTAACAATGCCCTAGGTAAGTGCACTTGAGTTGTATTACTGTCAACAATCTAGAAATTAGTAATTGACGTAACAAAGCCTTATGTAAATATGCTTGAGTTGTATCACTGTCAACAATCTAGAAATAAGTAGTTGTTGTACAATAATGCTTTAATGGCGAATTAATGTCACCGGCAACAATGTTCTCTACATTTTTCCCCTTGTTAATTAAATGTAACATGGGTAAACAAATACCGGCAAGAATGTGCTCGACATTTTCCCCTACGTTAATTAACCCTTAACCCGCTAATGTGGAGAAAATGGTGAGCTCCTAATAATGCCAGCAGATGGCAGATGGGATTTAATTCGGCGTTTAAAGTGTTAAATGTAACATGTGTAGGAAAATTTTCGTGCAAGTCCCTCAGTACCAAATTTCGCGGAAAACCGTCTGGTGGCGGCCTCGCCGATACATGCAGTGAGATGGGCAGATATGACGAAGACAATGCGAAGGTGCCTGGAGGTACCGACATTTGGAAAAATCTCTTTTAGATTTTGGTAGGTGGAAGATTATAATGACAGAAGAAATCATGTGATATCGGTGTAACTTTATGCATATAAGCGATTGTATGAAAAATGGAGGAATCTTTTCCTCTGGTCCGATCGAAAAAGACCAGAACATGGAAGAAGTATTCTTGGGTTGAATACGAGGTGTCTGTAATGAGTGATACTTCTGTTTCTATTAACAGGAAAACAAACAATGCATACTGATGTGTTTGGGGCCTACTAAAATATTCCGCACCTCTGCGACACTAGGGACTTGCAGACAGTGAGCTTTCGTGTTGGCAAAGTTAGCCGAACCAGCACGCTTCGTATAAACGCGCCGCCACAGGTACAAAACAGAATTTAAACCCACACACATAAAAAGAGCCGAGTTTTGGTAACGCAGTTGTGAAATACGAGACCACGTCTGGAATTGTAATCGTGTGCAAGCTCGCTGCTTTGAGTGTATGTTCGCATTCTGCTCGAACCAGCGGCGGAATGTTCATGTTCACCATGTGAGCCTGGCTAACATGGTTAACGTAAGCGCTAAATATGTGGCAACACGTTGGATTCAACATAGGCACGGTGAACTCCTGCGTTTTGTAACGTCATGGGCGACCAATTTATTTTCCTTCTCTGAATATGTAAACGAAATTATTGTTAAATTTCTTGTTTTCTCACTCACTTGGTTTGATTCCACTAGAATTCCTGCTGTCGGTTGGGGTGTTTCGAGGATAAAACTCGGTCCTCATGAATGAAGTTCCTGCAAGATTTACAGGGAAGACAATCGGAAAGGAGAACTGCAGTTGTCTAAGATGTTTTGGAGTGCACACAACAACCGTGGGCCGGGTAGCATAGTTGGTATAGCGACTGGCTATGGGCTGGATGGTCTGGCAATCGAATCCCATTGGGGGGAGGGGGCGAGATTTTCTGCACCTGTCCAGACCGGCCCTGGGGCCCACCCAAACTCCTGCACAATGGGTACCGGGTCTTTCCCAGGGGTAAAGAGCGGCCGGGGATTGACGCTGACCCCTCATTCCTTCTAGTGCCGTGGTAAGAAAGAGTAGAGCTATACCTCTACTCCCCCAATGGGCCGTACGGCCTGTACAGAGCCTCCGTACCTGTGCAAGGGTGCATTTTATCTTACTTTTTACACAACAGCTGCTGAAGAGCAAGAAAGATGTAGGCTGAGGCAAATAATGGACTGATACTAAAATACACTGAAAATAAGTCAAATGTTGGCTACTAAAGAAAAATTCCGAACCGTGCACTATTAAACCCACACATCAATAAAAACCACTTAAAAAGACGAATTTGATTTATTGTTCCAGCATAATCACATTTTACAAATGTTTACAGTTAGGTATCGGCATTCGTAGACGGATATAAAATATTACTAATTTCAAGTGCTATCCTGGCACTAAAACAATGTTAGGTATAGAACCTGCGAATCACGGAAACTATTAACCTTGTGGAACTTATGTATCAGAAAGTTTAACGATTACAAAATAAAATATACACTCTGCCCATAAAATGCCTACATGAGTTTTGCCCATCTCAGAATGAAAACCGATTATACCCGCATGCAACATTAATATGACTGTTGTATAACCAGGAGAGAAACTGTTTACTGCGCGGTACAAAAGAAATCTATAAACAGGCCTACATTTCATGTTAACTTTGGCATTTAAATGGTCAATCAAACATGCGTTGAGACTAGGCAAAAAAAAAGTTTGCTGTGGTAATAATAATAATAATATCTTAATAATGTACTGTATTATGTGTTTGTGATTTTATGTAAAATTTTATGAAATATAGGAGACGTGATTATGTGATTAGTGATGCAGCGGATCAGTTGTTTAGATAATTACTGGAAATTATAAAAGGAAAACAATGTTACTAGTGGGTTGTTCGTGTATGAGAATGGAGATGCGCCAGACTTCTTAAAAACTCACCACCTTAGTGCACCCTCTGAAGCGGGTCCGATGCCAGTAATCAGTGAGGTTAAGAACACAGCAGGACGGCACTGACTAGTGCTTATTTACACAGACGATGTTCTAATTAAACACACACCGCAGGACCTAATCTCAAACTCCAAACATTTCTCATGGGTTATTCTCCCTTTGACTGAGTAAATTACTGCATCAGTGGCGTGCCATTCTGATGCGGCAAATATGAATTGTTATCCGTGCCAACACTACGTGAGTCAGTGTGTGTACGGACATGTCTAGGCTCCAAAATAAACTTCCTGTAATGAACTACGTATGCAGGGTGTCGATAAGAAGACTCCTATCTGTAGATAAAGATACAATGTGTTCTCCGGAATAAACGTCCATTCGAAATAGAAGCATAACATAATTCCCGTTACTTAAAAGTGCCCTATTCTGTAACTTGCGGTGTGTGAAACAGAGGTTAAGTAATTATGAGGTGTGCCATCCCCGTTGTGTGCTTAAACCATAAAGTGAGGTAAATTCAGTCAAAAACACAACTATAAATATATGGGTAAATGATGGTGTTTATTAGCAATGGGAAAACTACATGTTTCGGCCTATAGCGGCCATCTTCCAATTTTGACAATTTTCTTGCTAAAAGAGTTTTATATAATATGCCTAAACCGCGTGGTGATGTTGAGATGTCATCATCATTTTACGTGCTTTTGTGTTTTTGACTGAATTTACCTCACCTTATAGAGGTTAAGTAGCCAAGTTAGTACAGCGATGGGAGAAGGAATGGTAAAGCGGGGTTCGATACGTGGCAAATGGACTGTGAATTTTTATGTTCATCGCCATGGCTAACCTAATTCTACAAAAGTTCCAAAGACTTCTAGGAAGTGTGTCATCCCCGTTGTTTGTGTGAAACTTGGAAAATTGTATGTATTCAAACACAACTGTGTCACGTGAGGTGTATTTAATGACTATGTAATGGACAACTACATGTTTCGGCCTGTACTGGCCATCTTCAGGTTGTCTTAGGGGAACTTAAGATCTTACTATAATCATGCACGCGCACGTGGTGTAGAGATCTCTACATAGGGCCTTATTAGCAAAAACAAAGACAAGGACGATGAACAGGCCTCCGCACGACTACAGAACTTCATACCTGCCGAGCACACCCCCACAATAGTTTTATTTTTCTGTATCTGTTTTTGTTTTGTGTTGTTTTTATTAGATTCCTGTTTTTGTCTTTGTTTTTGCTAACAAGGCCCGTATGTAGAGATCTCTACACCACGTGCTCGTGCATGCTTGTAGTAAGATCTTAAGTTCCCCTAAGACAACTTGAAGATGGTCAATACAGGCCGAAACGTGTAGTTGTCCATTACATAGTCATTAAATACACCTCATGTGACACAGTTGTGTTTGACTACATACAATTTTCCAAGTCTAAAGACTTCTATTTTGTTTTTAGACTTATCATGGGGCTACTGTCCTATAGTGTAATGGACTGAGAGTAAAAAAAATTAAACTAAAAATGAAATACTTGTAAAAATGTGTACAGTATATTGAATGACCACTAGGGCTCTAGGTCTACCCCGTATCTTTCATGCTGATGCGCAAATTTCTTTTGGTTAAAACACAAGGAAGCGTGAAATTAAAAATTTCACCTTCTTCTCCTACTGGTGCAGGAGCCAGGAATCACTTACCCATAACTCCTTGCTTCTTATGTGTCTTCAAAGATTTATGATTAAGAAAAAACAAAATTTTGAATAATTTCTTTTACAGAATTTCGTGTGGATAGAATACGTGATCGATAATTATTTACACATTTTAAATCACGTTAGGAATGTTTAATCGTGCTATTTTCTAGGTGTAATTAATAATAAATGAGACAGAAGAAGTGGTCCGGTGGATCTGATAGGCTCCGTACTTATTGTTGGAGAATATTCGACTCGAAATCGGTGGGTTAACTCTTTTTCATGTCTTCAAGGTCTCGCTCATTCTTTACAGGAAGATGTCGGAACATGACCCCTTTTAAAATTCTACAGACACCTGAGGAATGTCACTGATTAGGTCCTTTCAAATTCTTACTTCCCAGTAATCAATATCACCCCTTCAGCTATTTTTACGCCATAAACCTTCGGCAGTCGGTTCAACGGCGTGGAATAACTTGAAAACCAAGTGCTCAGTCACTCTGAAAACATCTTTCCGTCTCATAAATTTCATCTCCGAAAATTGTTGAGTTACTGACGCGGTGTCTTCCCTGTAGTGCATATGTTATTTTTTGGTTGGCGGAATTTTCAAGGGAAGGCTAGGAGCGAGTCACTCATCCAGAGACATCGAAACCTTATTGGCGGACGAAATGGAACAGTTACCTGCCATTGCCAGTTCACACACAGAGTAGGTCCGTCCGCCAGCTTCCCTAGGTTTTCCACTATAAAAAAAACTCGCAAATGACGTTTACAAGTGATGTAGAGCAGAATGGCAGAAACTGTAATTTGAAGAGGATATGAAGTGTAAAGTTCATGACATGATTCAACGTAATGTCAAGTCATTTCAAACGTGGAGTGAAGGAAGCGAATAAAATGTGTCAACACGGGAGGCCGCAGTACAGACATCGAAATCCGGTACCTCTAGAACATGAAAGAGAATTAATGGTCTCCGCATTGCACTACATCAACTATCTGTGCAAACACCATTCACAAACATTTTGCTTCCTCACAGCGTCCACCAGATGGTGGCCAAACAGCAGCACAACCACTGAACGCAAGAGACAGGGCGGCAAAACGATTTTGCACGTGCGGCCAGACCAGGGGTCGGCAACCGACGGCCCAGCGGCTCACCCCACACCATAAAAAAATTACCTCAATGACTTCTATTTTCTTGAAATCTCGCAAACTGATTGGCGTCTTTCAGTTAGTATTTAGATTTAAATTCAGTTTTTTCCTGACACCTTTTGCGCTACCAAACCGCCGTGTGTCGCCAAGTTTTCAACCGATATCATTTGCCTTGCTATTGAAAGTCTGTTCACAACCCTGTCATTGAATTCAGGATGAAATGTCGAGGTTGATACTTTGTCAAATTTAATTTAGTCTTGAGTCTCGGAATTTATGAGCCGTCTATACTAAAGCACCGTTACAATGACCCAACAAAGAATCCGCGGCTATCTGTGCGTATGACGATCACTTTTTCTAGAGTTAAGATAAAACTCCTATGCTTAAAAGGATTGAAATTTCGTACCAAACATTCAGCCTTACATTACAGGGTGCTGATAAATCCTTAGCCCTACCAGGAAGGAAACAAGCTAATTCTGTCAGAATGGCGTGAATTTCCTTCGGCGCCTTGCCTTGCAGGAAAAAAACTTGATAACAGCTCGTGTCTCGATGTTGTTGAAAACGCGCGCGTCCCTGACACGCTTCCGAGCTTGTTTCCTTCCTGGTCGGGCTAAGGACTTATCAGAACCCCGGTATTTAGTCAATATTTTGTCAAATTTTATTGGTGGCGCTTCTGTAGATTGTTTCAGAAACTTTGTAGAATTTCTAATGATATATGTAACTACGCCAGTCCCAATGGCCGCGAGTAGGTCTGCGGCTGTTCGCCTGCGGAGATTGTGGGTTCGAATCCCACCGGGGTTATAGATGTTTGCTTTGAGTGCTGTGTGTTTTCACGTAGAGGTCTCTGCGACGAGAGGAGTTTCACCGACTGTGGTACGTCGTTGTGTGTGATCTAGAAACATCGTAAATTAGGAGGCCCTGGCCCACAAAGGGCTCACCAAAAACAAAAAAAAAGTAACTACAAGCCGATCCCAGTGGTCGCGCCGTCTATGTAGTGGGTCTGCGGCCACTTGCTTACTGAGAATGTGGGTTCGAATCCTGCCGGGTGAATGGAAGTCTGTCTCTTGTGAGTATTGTGTGTTGTCAGTTATAGGTCTCTGCGTCGGTCTGATCACTCGTCCAGAGGAGTCTTACCGAATATAGCGTGTCTTGAGTGTGGTCGTGAAACCTCGGAAATGAAGACGCTCTGATCCACTAGGGGCTGTTGCACCATGGACAAGAAGTATTTAAAGCAGAACGGACATCTGGAACAGCAAAAAGTTTAATTCTGCTGCTTCAGTTAAATTTAAACCTACAATTTGCCCACTTATTCTTCACTTACAGACCCCTCGTGGCCTATTTCAAAGAAATTCAGCTATCCTATTTCTGTAAGTCATCCACAAATCTATCTAATTACCATAGAGGCCATTTACGTATATTTCTTGCTAAGATTAACTGATGTATCATTATTTCTTTCTTTAAAAGAATTTTAGCAGGTTCCTCAAAACACTGTTGTAGCCGCCTACTGGATTACACGGTATCACAATCCAGAAGTACACTACCCGAGTCCTTACCAGAGTGAAAACCCCGCGCCTTGAAGAACAACTTCCGACTCATCTTCATCTCTCGTGAGTCAGCTCGGATGACAAGGCCAAGTTAACTGACGTAAAGAGGGACTAATTGTTCTTGTTTCTACACGATTTTTACGATGTTATGTCGCTTCTTATAATAAAACCAACTAGATCCACTTATTTCTCAAATTTATTTTTGGAATAAAATTCTACATGTTTCGGACAGTTTCTCTGTCCATCATCAGCAGTTTTTTATAGTACACACAGCAATGGTATATGTCAGCAAACCTGTATGACATATACCATTGCTGTGTGTACAATGAAAAACTCTTGATGATGGACAGAGGAACTGTCCGAAACATGTAGAGTTTTATTCCAAAAATAAATTTGAGAAATTAGTGCATCTAGTTGGTTTTATTGTAAGAATTTATCTCGCTGCACGGCCACCTGAACGTCAAAGATGCAATGTCACGTTGGAAATTATTATTGAACTTACTTTATTGGCCGTGCTTAAAGTACAAGTTAAATTGAAATCACGACGTTTCGGCTAGATGATCGGTTCACTTTTCTCCTTGAACGTCGAGTGACACACATACGGACGATAGATCAGAAGTCATCGAAAAGAAAATAGCTGTACACACACAACCAAAAATTAAAGGAGCCCAGTCTAAAAATCCATAGATTTCTCGCACTACCCTTCTTACATTTATATTTGTTCATTAAATTTATATTAATCTGTTTTATTTCTTAGCAGTCTTTCAATACATGATTTGTAGTGTTGATGCTTTATTCTTATAAAGCAACTAACTCCAGCAAGCTCCTCAAGGAGATAGCAACATAACATGAATTTGTAAAGAAACTTCCTGCTTTTGTATCCGCCTAATGCCAATTATTGCGTTCGTAAGAGGCCTATTACTTAAATCCACTCACGAGCATCATAAGAAATATTTTTTATAGGGACCATCCCTTTGTGTAGTAGTAAATACATGCATATTACCGCCTAAAACACAACATATGTGCATCAACACAGTGATTAGATATCAATTACATCAGGGCTACATATTTCGGCTGTGAAACAGCCATCATCAGGCCAATGCAGACCACATAGTGCACACTTATATGTACCTTGTGTATGCTCTGCATTGGCCTGATGATGGCTATTTCACAGCCCTAACATGTAGCCCTGATGTAATTGATATTTCATTACTGTGTTGATGGACATATATTGTGTTTTAGACAGTAATATATATATATATATATATATTTATATTGTTTTAACCCACTTCGGTACAGTAATCCCTTCTGTGCTTCGGTCTATAGGTTGCATATTCCCTTCACATTTCGGGACTAAATTTTTCTTGCAGAATCATTCCCTTCGCGCGAGTTGCCTGTCCCGCTAGTCTTATGGTACTTGATTTCATTACCCCAAAAAAATATTTCGTAAAAATGCAATTTATGAAGCTCCATACTACGTAATTTTTTCCATGATCTTCTTATTGGCCATCTCAGATTTCAAATATATGGGTATGATAGACTTGATAATGGGGTGATTGGGCAGAGCGAGGCTGAGAAGGTCTGATGATTCTGAGGACATTTCAAGATATTTGCTAGTTTACTATCTTCAAAAGTAAGGACGTCAAAAAGGAATGTGAATGCTGTAATTAACGTAAGCTATCGTGACTTGAGTAATCGGAAAAAGGGAAAATCCGAATTCAATAAGCTGAAAGTAAATATTAAAATTCTACAAGAAGAAATCTTAGGGAAACTGCAGACATTGTAGCATTGACGTTCATTATTAAAATAAGCGTTCGAGTAGGTTGCATACAAAAAAAGAGTAGAAAAAATAAGATTAAAACAGGAAATCTAGCTTAATAGACTATCAGCGGAGAGCGAGGGAAGAAGGCTGAATGCCAAGGACTGACAAACACATCACGAGAGATTGGATTGGGCTTTTGCGCCAGTATTTAATACGCTAATTAAAGAACTGATGGGAGAATTAACGTGGGTTTTTACGTCCACTTTCACGAATTCCGCAGAAATATTTCCGACAGAAAAAGCAATTTTTCGTAATGGATTAAGAACTTTCGCAGAAAATAATAAATGCAGCTCAAAGCACAAGGACGAACAGAGAAGATGGGAACACATTTTCATAGCAGCTGTCGGACTCGTCTCGCACTTAGCACTGGCAGTACCCTCTACTAATCAGCTCTAAAAATGCTACCAACAAACCAAGAAAATGGACAGTAGGGAAGGAAGCCTACAGCTTAGGACTTATGTTGAAGCTCTGTGTTGCAAACACAGAGATAAATCATTTCCATGAGTTAGTCGGGGTAGCTCAGGTGTACAGCGACTGAGCTACATGTTGGGTCTCAAACGAATAATGGTTCGATTCCCGGTAGGTGTTATATGTTGTTTATATTCTCCAAAAGTTTCCTGTCAGGCTCTGGGGCTCACCCAGCTGTCTATTTAATGGGCAGCAGGAGATTTTTCTTGGGGTAAAGCTGCCGGGACGTCAAGCTGCCCGATTATTTCCATATAGTGCACAGGATGTGACTAACTGCAGCTGTACCTCCACTACCCCATACGCCTTCAAAACGTGCACAGAATCAAATATGTCTTTTTCGTGCAGGGAGAAAGCGGAAGGAAGAAAAACTTTATTTTTGGCACTCAGTTCCAATCAGAACTGAACCCCTGATTGGCGATTAAATTACCGAGCCCTTGAGTGGAAAGAAGGACCATGCTACTGAAAGTGTTTAGGCTCTTTCCCATCAACTTTATCTCATACTTAGAAGTTCGGTTACGTCAGAGTCGCGAGACACGCACACGTTCCAACGTCTTTATCTAACGGCAGACAATGTTGCTCTTCTACTGTACTTAGGTTGTCCCCCGTCGGAAAAGACAGGACAGGACGTTCGTACTCACGGCCTGCCTGAAGTTCTCGATAACGACTTGTCATAACGTGTCAAAACAGATATGCAGCTGCAGCCATTAGACAAGCAAAACGTAATAGGATATATATACTGCACTGCAACACATACCGAAGTGGAAGAGTTTCTGTTGGAAGTGCGAAACTTGCGCCTCATGTACATTTACATTCGAACTCTTGTTGCAAAACAAGTTTGCTGTCGTCATACCCGGTAACGAGAATCCATCACAAAAGTAGACCTACTGCTCTAAAGAATAAATAATCGTATATGCTTAACGGAACAGATCATTTTGAAAATTTTTACATCGAGATAAACTAAATAATATTTAGATGGATATTCGAGAGGCAGTGATAAAATTCACTCAGGATAAGACTCAATTATGTGCCTTTTGAGAAGAATATTAGGTTCGAAAAAAAGACACGAAGTGATTTTTTAAGTGCTACGCAACTACTGACTTCTAAAGGAAGAAAGTGTTCTATAGAAAGTCAATATTCATCATGAAAGGAAAACCAGTAAGCAAGCCGCTACCTTTAAAGAGCTAAACACTTGACGTGCTCCCCATTACCTACCGCATTCACACCACTGCTAGATTTAATACACAGCAATCTGTTGGAAGGAATGCTGCACTCAGACCCAACCCATTCTCCCCGAAAATTGACGAAGGCGTCAGTTTACCTCAGAAAAACCGTGTAACTGAAAACCAGCCAGATGTAGGAAAGTCAAGTTAATAAAACTTTCGTCAGGCAAATCTCAAACTGAGATTAACTTTATTCGCAAGATATTCAAGAATAAATTCTTCATTATTTTAGGCTTTAAAACGAGGATAATGGATACACTTTGAGGGTATTAGTCGTATGCTTAGACGTATCTGTTGATATCTGTGCTCATTTAAAAAAACAGTGGAAAAGGGTAGAGAATACACACTTCCCAAACTTAAGGTTCATTTTTTTTACAAATTTCTATTTCTCAATAGTCCTGATATCTTTTCATTGAATATATTATTTATTAACGTTTATTACTTATTCCTAGTTTACTAAACGACACCATGAGTAACATGGACCAGGGTATGAAGAGTCCAATTATCGGATGATAGCGAATTCGACAAGGCGTGAAAAAGAATCGACCATGGAGTAAGTTATGGTAATGTCCTGACATGTGCCTGCAACAGCAGGAGAAACACGGTACATGCCTGAAAGAAATTGGAAAGAGGAACCTCATTAATATAGCTGCATGTCAGGTGTGTTAATACACGGCTTGAGCCAACTGGCACAGTCCTGTCCTTTGAAATCCCTGTCTGCGTTTTCTTCACTTTAATGGCACCGTAAAAAATTTAATGAAGGTACGGGACTTAAACCTTCGAAAACTATACTAAAGGCAAGCTCTATGCTGAAAGAGTTGATAAGTAATATACAGATACTTTTATTACTTGCATAAATGTTTCGGGCCACATCCAGTTGAAGTATATTTTAATATCTAATATCTATAAAATTAAAAGTATTTTATAAAAAGCGAAGTCTTCCTAATTTGAAAAGATGTAAAATATCACACCGCTAAAGAAGTTACTAATGTAAAGCGGAATTGCTCTTCCAGACTCTAGAACAGTATGGAGTAAACGGCAAGTATCTCAAAGATAAAAATTACTTCAAAAATTTTCATTTAGGAATTTATAAAATTCCAAGAGCAAAATCATCTTGTGGAGTCACAACCGCTCAGCTAGCTAAGAAGTCCCTTTCCTTTCCTGAGGACGAAAGTTTACCTTAAATACACACCATACAAAAAAAAATCGTGTTAAGATCAATATTCTAGGTTATACGAATACAAAGAATCTGTAATATACACAGTTCTGAAAGGAAATATGTTGTTTTGAGTGCCACATAAAGCACACACGGCAGCTATCAGTGTAATATTCCATTGCCGATTTAATCAGAGACAGTCCAGTAGAGTCGGAGATAATGCACAGGGGAGGCAGAGACACATTCTGCCGTCACGTTTTCCTTTTGTGGTCATCTAAAGGATCTACGGTTTAGTAAACTGTAATGTGATCCTATTCCAGGCACGTGTGACCCTCATAAATCCACAGGTTAGGTAATACTTCCAGCGCCTCTTTCCCATTCTCTGCTAATAAAAAAACACATAAAGTATTATTATATAATAACCCACCTCCACTGTAAGGTAAAGCAATATCATTACAGGCCTGGACAGACCCTGAGGGTCCCAGGAGGTTGAGGCTCCCAGATTACAAGACAATCAGCACATGAAGGTTGTAAGGTTGTCAGCCCTACGCACCGGCCGCCTTTATCCCTTCAGAAAATATTCCTGGTACTCATTTCTGTTAGAGGCTGAGTCGACCCCAGGGCCATAGTGCACCTGGAAGAATTATATCAATGAAATAATCCAATGAAAAGATCGAGAATCGAACCCGCGAACTACCGACGCAGTGCCTCAACCAACTGTGCCACCGCGTGCCCCACATACACAGTAGGTAATGTATACACGTAAATGTTCGGAGGCGTTGACATTGCGCTTATGAATTTCAACAGGAAGATGTGTGGGTAAGTGAAGTGAGATCCACACATAGTAACGTCGGTACTGAATGGATGCCAGTGATCAGATACACGTTCTGGCTACTCAGCCCGTAATGACAGACCCCCTGGCGTCGCTTTGGTAAGGGGCTCATTGGGGCAGGCATTATGGTTGTCAAAGCATGCCCTCCCAGGGATGAAACCCTGATAATCTAGTCCACAGCCGGTTACCTTGAGCTACACTCAATGGCATACGTAAACTATTCGGTTGAAAAGTTCGCACAAGAAAGCCGGATAGTCACAGAAACTGTAAGTTTGATGTTCGTGTGGCCGTGCATCCTTAATATGAAATGATTTGTGAGAACCAACTTGATGCAATAATTATGATTTATTGATCAACATTTAGCTCAATATGTTTCCGGCACCATTATACCCATCTTCAGAAGCGCAAGGTCGTATACAACTGCATAAGGTTTTCAGCACTTAATGTGCTGGTTGGAATCTTGGGAAGACGGTAGGCAGGTCGTGTGAACAGTGTAGAGGCTGTTGTTCGACTGAGTCGAAGATGGGCATAATGGTGCCCGCGACACGTTAAGCTAAATGTTGGTTAATAAATCATAATTGTTGCATCAAGTTGGTTCTCACAGATCATTTCACAGAAATTGTAGTAGTGTAGTGACTGATTAATCAGTTTAAAGCAAAGGATTTTGGGATACTTACGAAGAGAAAATTATCAACTGATTTATGTTTATGTATCTTCATCGTGCCAGCTGGCACTCTTCGGCTACCCTGACTGAGGTTTTTCCGTGCTTCTTCCTCAGTTGTAAGGCAAATGCCAGGGTAAAACCCGCAAAGACGGGGCACGGCCCGCACTCTTCCAAAATTTTTGTGTTGCTCTATGTACTGTTTGTTTTGTGTCGTTCCGTGTATTTTGTGTGTGCGTGTGTGTGTGTGTGTGTGTGTGAATGTGTACTGTACTACTGCCACCGGCTGGCTACCCAATTGCAGTTAACAAATATATCATAAATCATATCATTTGCCTCCAAAAGCCAGTCTTGTTGGTGACAAGCAGGACCTACCCGTTTACACCCTGCCTATTTTATGAAACAGAAACAAAGGGTAATGGAGTATAACACATGGATGAGCATTTTACAAATCACACCCAATCAGACTCATGAAATAGGAACGAAAGACAATAAGCTGTTAACACATGAATAAGCCTCCTACACCTTAAAAAGAAACCACAGTTATTACATAGGGCCTAAGTGTGAGAGACGATAAAAAAGAAAAAGCAGTAGAGGAACCGAAAGTGATTATCCGTAGGGTGAAGGAATTGTGCTTGGTAGCAAGGATATTAAATAAAAGCAGTCCACGAGAAGAATTCACCCTCGATAACACTTGTCTGGTCAGAACGCTATTCGGATCGTCGGCTGTCCTACATCATTCTCGTCTGTAGTACAAACATGTTCTGTGTGAGAAAATGGTACTTACTTTGAAGAGATGATGTGAGTTACGTAAAGTTCACTTTCCATTTCACCGTATTCGTCATATTCCTCAAGCCATAAAAGACTCGGGGAATGACAACTGATTTACCGTAGTCCCCCAAAAACGCCACCAAATATTTCTTTTCCGCTCTCTAATTGCGACATTATTTCCTGTTATACAAAGTGTTGTGTGATAAAAGGATATGCTGTACGTCAAGGCATTAAACAACCAGACTCTTTGAATGTTTCGTTAATTGACTAAAACGCACAGTGGAAATAATTTTACAGTCTGCCTGCGTCCTATTCCCCGTCCTCCCTTTTACCCACCTCCTCCCGCAAAGTATTAAAACTGCGAAAGACACAGTGTCGCAGCTTAAAAATATGAACTCTGAAAGTAATTAAACTGTGTAACATTCTGTTCTCGTCCAATATATTATATCTGATCCAATTAAGAGAGCGGAGATCAACATAAGGATAACTTCGTTAGTTGGAGCAGTTCTTCTGAGAGAGAAACTTGAAATCGTGTGCGCCATAACGCAGTGCACAATATTCTCAGCGACGTTCTTTGCAGGTTTTAAACCTCCGTCCGATCTCCTTATAAGACTTCGTTCCTGACAGTGTATAAATTATGGATTTTTATGTGTCGATAACGCTGAAAATAGGAAATAAATTGTTTATTATATACCAACGTATGAAAAAATAAGTACTGTAAATTTATATTAAAAAGTACTTCGACTTGTTTCGAAGTTGATACACAATCTTCAGGGAGTTTACAATTTGTGTTAGCTAAAGTCATGAATCACTCAATGGCAAAATACAATGTAGTAATGTGTTGTTATGGTAAAGTCTTGGTAAATGTGGTCACATATGTAATTACTGGTGGTGGTGTGTGTGTGTGTGTGTGTGTGGTGCGGAGTAACAGGAATCTGTTTACTCCGCACCACACACACACACACACACCTAACAATGAATTGTAAACTCCCTGAAGATGGTGTATTAACACCGAAACATGTCGGGAGTAATTTTATATAAATTTACAGTACTTATTTGTTCATATTTTGGTATATAATAAACAATTTGTTATTCGGAATTACCCAAGGAAATTTAAAGCATATCTTCAATATCAAATTTCAGTAAAATCCGTGAAACGGGTTATGGGATACTTGGGAAGTAAAAATAGTCAAATCTTAGGGTACAAAGAATTTAAAGTTGAATTTATGGCCCACAGTGGCCTAAAGCAAAGTGAAATTTATCTCCAGTATGAAGGTTCGAATTGTAGGGGAAGTTAGTCTTTGTCAACTTGCACACTGACCGACGTTTCGAAGACGCTCCCATCATTCGTAATGTCAGTATGTATGTAAATGTCGACACGGCGTAAACATTCCAGGGCACGGCGCCGCTGTACGAATCTCACTACTCATATTGTTTAGACGCCATTATTAGGGCATACAGAAAAAAGAATGGCTGACAGATATTACCATCGCATAATAATTTTCTATACATTTTTTTAAAAAACGTCAAATTCTGGCGGCGTGTTCGCAAATCAAATTCACGGCTTAAATGTTATATAGAGATGCGCGAAATCATAAGGGTGGAATGCGTTCCCCAAACGTCTCCCAATTCAATTCCAAGCTCTGAGTTTCATGAAACCTCCCTAACGACGCTTCCGAAATTGCTGGATATACAACCCGTTGAATGAGGTGAAAGTAACGAGACTGAAGAGTGGTTAAAAGAACAGGAAAGAAGGGAGGATTCTGGCGCATTTTAAAGTAACAATTCAGGTATTTGCCCGAATGCACCGATAGAATTCCTATGAATCACAGCTAGGGCAACTAGTAAAGTAAAGGAGATTCCAACTGAGGAAACGTGCACAGAGCTGTCAGCGCCTCAGTCAAGACGTCTCAGGAAATCGCACGATGACGACACAGGACTTAACCATTACGTCAGCTGTGGAACAAATGCCGCTTCATAAAGTTCATATCACAAAACTATGGTTAACCATTACAACGGATGTGGAGGAAAAGCCAATACACAATACATTTTCGGTTTAGTAGAAAGTGTGCTCTCGCAAAATTGCGAAAAGCGATTTTAATTATTTTCATTGTTAGACCGTACATTTTGTCGAGTCACTCAATTATTATACCAACTAATACATTTATACAAAATTCACACATTAAAACACTAAAACTGCTCCGACATGTTTCGGTCCTAAGACCATTATCAGGGAGTTTCATTTCTTTGCCTTGCTAAAGTCACATTAAAAGCCACATTAAAATCAGTCATAAATTAACTTCGTTGTTAATTTATGACTGGTTTTAATGTGGCTTTAGCAAGGCAAAGAAATACAGCTCCCTGATGATGGTCTTGGGACCGAAACATGTCGGAGCAGTTTTAGTGTTTTCATGTGTAAATTTTGTATAAGTGCATTAGGTGGTATAATAATTGAGTGAGGGATTTTTAGCTTCGTCATATCTGTTCAACTGTCCTTCCGCATGGAAACGCTTTGGCTCCCACTGGACGGATTTTCATTAAAATTCATTGGACGGATTTTCATGAAATTTCATGTCTGAGTATTTTGATTAAAATGTGGCATGAATAACGGGTACTTTACATAAACACCTTTGTGGACTTATGATAGCAACGCGAAAAAATGTTCTTAGAATGAGAAATTTTTCAGACAAATGTCGTAGAGAAAATCAGAACACACAATTTGTGTTCAATCACTTTTTTTCAAAAAAATTGTCTAGTTTACGAGGTGATGTGGAAAAATATGTTACAGCCGGCAGACCATAGATGACATAATACGCCACAGGGATTTTGCATGCTGACTAAATAAGGCTACAAACACACACTCAGAGTATGTAGTACTTATTGTTGTATTGTTGTAGTTATCTTATGTGTATTTGTTGTACTGTGTGTGCATTGTTGTTTTTTTTTTACTTTTGATGCCGGACTGCTGGCTAGAAGTTAGTACTCGGAAGGTCCTGCGACCGGCCATCTCGACACAGGTTTTTCTTGGTTTCCCTGTGCCTAAAAGCAAATGCTGAGATGGTTCCCAAGATTCCAAGTTGCCACTACATGCTTCTCATGTA
>Ga0123354_10004969_pt1 | contig 19112 bp, 7 predicted proteins | sample TergutLab28metaG_2_FD_97872 | JGI IMG/M metagenome (GOLD analysis project Ga0123354, IMG submission 97872) | Labiotermes labralis P4 segment gut microbial communities from Petit-Saut dam, French Guiana - Lab288 P4 | ecosystem: Host-associated > Arthropoda: Insects > Digestive system > Gut ...
TATATATATATATATATATACAGCAAGACAAATTATCCCTTATTCTGAATAAGAATGGACTTCTTGTTGCACATTGTTACTTGGAACAACATATATATTATTAAGGTTCATACAGTGGTTAATATACAGAGTATGTTATGTGTACCCCATTTTGCTATGTTCACAATGCAACAATCCTGTATGTGCCTCTCCTGCAGCTACACTACTCAGAAATGCCAACAATGTACTGTAGTTGGTTACTTTATTTTCACTGCATTTTTATCTCAAATGTGGCACAAAGGGGGGTACCTGTAATAACATAATCTACACTTCTCTCATATAGATGTGTGATAGTGTTTATTTGTAAACCCACTTCTATTCAATGAATAATTTATGATTCTATTCCAAAATTATCATGTTATACCCTGTAACAAAAGAAAAGTTTTACATTACCTGTAACAACTATCATCCATGAAGTACTTTGTATCTACTCTAGTCATGTCAAGGAATTGTGGTATTATTTCATTTACATGGCATGGCCAAGTGTGAAGGCAAGCAGAACCAAATATTGCAAGTCCTCCACCACCAAGAGCAACATAGGCTTCCACTGCAGCCAACATATCTTCGTGGGTCCTTGGTGGTTCTTTATCCTTTAGTAGTTTGTAATGTGTGCAAGACAGAAAAGCAAGAAATTTACGGTCCTTGTTACCAAGAGGTGACATCATTAACTCACGACCAAAATGTCTCCATAATTCTCTAGGATCCATTTTTCGAGCTTGTGCAACTGGCAGCTGACTTCGGAAGACAATGCATTCTGGACCTGTTCGGTTCAAGTCGTACTCCAACTGAAAGGTTTTCCGTTCCATCTTGGATTCATAAAGTTTCTCAGCAGTGAGGGACTGAATGAGACGTGCTCCAAGGGCTATACGTTCACATGCACTTGGTACTGTATTATCTACACCTGATGGAGCCTGGAACAGCCCATCATGCCCTTGGCAAATTATGTACACAGGTGTTACCCGAAGCACTGTCCTTCTTGGCCGGTACTCCACAGTTAATTTAAATTGAATACTACCGAATTCCAGGATTAGAACATTTGTCTCTAGCAGGAGACTTACCAAACATTTAAATTCACAGTTGATAACAGGCCATTCTGTTGCTGACATTAAAGACCCACTGTCATTGTATTGATGAAGCATAATTTTTCCCGTCGAACAATTAAAGCATTTATTTCCATTCTTAGTAAGGATCTGTCCCTTAATGAGTGGCAATGAATAACACAATGTTTCTCCATGCTCTATATTTGAAACAGTAATCCTATGATTGTCTGTCTGACATGATCCCATACTTGACAGCCTTGGTGTTCGACGCCTGAAATCGGATAATATATATATATATATATATATATATATGTCTTACTGCTACAGCGTGTAACGATTAATGTCAGTTATCCGCACTGCAGTTCAGAGGGATTTTCGCGACTTAGCAAACAGTTTGTACACCAATTTCCAAACATTTCATCCTTTTACTCACAGCATTTATGCAAACTTCAGATTTCTATTAGTTGCATACACATTACATTTTACAGGAAAATAACTAACGCTTAAATTTAAAATGCTGACCGGCCGAAATACAAATTAGGGCACTATCATCCCGTAACTTTTATCGTGACACCGGCACCAGCTGTTTTGCGACAATTACTGAGCAGTTCTGCATATTTCCTGTAGATTACGTGTTATTCTAGGGTAGGACACTGCCATCTCTTGCCGAATTTCGATACTTCGTATCAACAGAGAACGCATCGAGGCCGCAGTGTTCTCATAACAAAACTAATTTTTGTAATGTGAGCAGTTTAAATCTATTCTGGAGAGCATCCGGAGTGTTAGGGATGTTAGTTCTTAATGGACTTGAAACAGTGGAGCAATTTTTCATGATAGCATACACACACGACAGATATTGGATAGTAGTATAAAGACCACTGAAATTTCAAATGCAAAATTTGAAGGCAAATTTCTTAGTAACTGTGGCTGCTTCTTTGATCACTTTTATTTTAGCGGTCTCAAGTGTTTTCATGTATAGTCCTTTTTTATTGTGTCCTTCAATAATACTTGTGTCCTTTATAACTGAAGGCGTTTTTTAAAAGAACCTGTTAGCAGAGATAAAATTATTTTATTCAGACTCTAGGAAATCATTGTCTTTAGCTTAGATGTTGTGGAGTTGTCTTCTTGTCATGTCTTCTTCATTGGAATGTTAGGCTACTTCAGAGCTTCTCTTGGTGCAAAATAGCAGTCAGTGAAAACATGTTGCTCTAAAACTTCAGCAGCTCTGAATCCTGTTAAGCGGTTTCTTACATTTGCTGCCTCTCTAGTCGTCTTTTAGTAATTCGGAAACATTACTTTGTGTGAAAACTTCACCAGGGTGTGATCTTAATATCTCAGCTTCTTGATGAGAGTAGCTTACCTTTCCACTGGGCCAAATAATGACACACGCAGTGTCTCCAGGCTAAGGATTATATGACCAGGCAAGTGTAAGGGCATTCGCCATGATAACCAGCCAGACACAGGACACCAAGATTTTTGGAGAATATTAAGTGCCCATCTATAACCAATTGCACCTCATTTTCTGAATTCACGCGAAGACAAATAACGAAGTTGTAGCCATGTGACATATAGCTCTTCAGTTTCATGCTGTCTATGTTGTCTGTACGATTCAATACACCAACCAACAAATGCACTCTATAAAATAGAATAGAATACAATTCGTGACAAGTACTAACTCCTACATGTTTAGACACCAGAGTGCCATCCTCAGGGAGTTCACTAAAACAAAGGAACACATAACCAACACGCCAGTTCAGGTACTGATCTCCCTCACTCTCATCACAAAATATTATTATTATTATTATTAATATAATTATTAAAAGTGTAGAATGCACAAGGTTGACAAATATAAATCCACAATACTATGGCACTAAAATTATATGATAGTGAGGCTCTTCAAGTATAATCTCGTAGCCCTTTACATTTTGTTTGGAGCATGTATACAAACATCTGCCTCGATGTATGTGATCCAAATGGATCTCATCCTGTAAAATTGTTAATTTTAGATAACTGAGTATATATATTGATGTATTGGTATTACGTGTATCTATTGGCTGAACACAAATGTGCACATCCAAAGCTGCGGATTCATACATGGTACCAGCACGCTGTGAGTCGCGTTCCCACCTTTAGTTCTTCGCATAGTACCGTACTGAGGCCACTCATGCATTCACTGTTATGTCGACGGCGATGACGATGACGATGGCGTTGATGGTGAAGGCGACGGCGTCTTGATGGCCTCTCTGGAAGTTTCTCCGAAGCAAAGGGTCAATATCTTGATTCAAGGCCATATTAGAAATTACTAGAAGCACTAGAAGGGTGAAGGCTGTATCAGAGCAAAAGCTTTTTATTTACTGGGAAGTCTCTATTTCCTTTGCTTGAATTCATTAAGACGAAAAGGTAATGGGAGATGCAGGTCACAAAACACGTGACATGACTTCATGATCGATGGCTCTTTTCAACTTTTAGAGCAGGTGTGGGAAAAGTTATCACTACAAGTCTGTGTGTAAGTAGAATATGTAACGTTACTGTCAATAACTCAGAATATATTGCCGAATGTTTGGATAATAGCGAATAGTAAACTGGAAAAGGTGTTGAAGGACGCGATCGTGTTCTATTCCGAAGTTACGTATTGGCACTTGCGTGATAGAATATGGGATAGTGGAGAAGAACTGCAGTCAGGAAATTCGGCATCCGCCCAGAATAGGACCAGATCCATCCCGGATGCAACTTCAAGCCTGCAGGTTATCGGAGTCAATAAAGTGAGCAACGGACCTATCTGGCAATGAACACAGGTTCTGACACATGCACAAGCCTTCACAGTATTCACTCATATGCGGCAGACTCTCTCATGTTTATCAACAGTGACGTCCTTATTTAAACTTCTGAATATTTCTGTGCAACAAGAAAGTGATAAATGAATCTCCTTATTGAGGTCTAAATACCATATTCTTGTCATCCAGCAAAAGTTCTGAAGGTTTACTGATGAATTGTCGTCAGTGTCTTGATAATAACGGTAAAGCAGTCCCATTACAGACCTGAACAGGCCCAAAGTGTTCCAGGAAGTTAAGGTTCCCATATTTCGTGACAACGGCACAGGATGGTGGTAGGTTGTCAGCCTTACGCTCCGGTCGCCTTTAACCACAGGAAATGCTCCTGGTACTCATTTCTGTTAGAGGCTGAGTCGACCCCAGAGTCATAGTGCGATCGGAAGAATTTTATGTCAATGAAAAATCCACCTTCCGACTTGTAGCACAGCACCTTAACCACTGTGCTACCGCGGTCCCTCCAATGTTTTGATAATAGAACAGAATTTTGTAAAGAAAACCCTAAGTAATAAGCGTCTCTTTTCTTTCAAGTATGGCGAGATTCCTTGATAAGCATTTAATGATATTAGAAACTTACGATCTATTCGCAAGCTTCTGCTCAGTTTCTGGTTTTTATTTTTAAAAAATTGCCCTAATAAGGCCAAAAATTTAGCAGGAAGTATGAGGATCGCTTTTTCGAGGGAATTTCCTTCAGCATATAAAAATAAATTATTGGTAATATTCTGAATTTTGTAGTATGTCTCTGTCATGAAACGAAGGGTAAACTCCAATAATATCCAAGTCAGTGGTCAACAAAGGTGCAGACCCTCCAAACAGCAGCCACAACAAACCGACAAAACGCAAATGACTTTCTAGGGGCCCGAACGTGTCACTCAGGATTGAGAGTTTCTTTAAAAATTGAGAGTAATATCCCAGAAGAAAATGGAAGTGACAAAACATCGTTTAAGGAATCAAAAGCTGAAAATTAATGTTAAACCATTTAGTGTTTTCCATATCGACCGCCATATTTAACACAAAATACCCCGAGTTTCGCCGATAAAATGTAATTGTGTATTTTGTATGATTAACGCACAAATCAGCAATTATTTCCCTCAACACAGTTGTCTGGTTCACATTAAAATGGAGGCAGAATATATTCTCTGTGAGGCACGCTGAATTTTTAAACACTGTCAAGTATGTATAAAAATTTAATATAAAATATTAAAATATTCTTAATTCATAAACCATAAAAAGCACACAGATAAAATCCTCAGGTGTAAGATCAATAACTTTTGTCTTCCGCAAAATCATATGTTATTCATCCATAAGAATATACAGGAAACAAATTCAGCGAAATACGTCTGTTTTTTTAAAAAAAAATCAACGGAGCATGTAAGGACTGCATTTAGGGTTCGCCTACCTGAAGGCCGGACCGCTGGCTAGAAGATGGTATGCATCAGGAAGGACCTTCGAGCGACCAGATTGGCCAGGTTTCGCATGGTTTTCCCTACCTTCTTTTCTTCCGTTTTTATCATCATTATCATAAGCATCACCATCTCATCACCACCACCTTCTTCTTCTCTTCTTCTTCTTCTTCTTCTTCTTCTTATTATTATTATTATTATTATTATCTTATTTAACTTTTAAGTAGTTAAACCTGCGACTTACGCAACGAGAATAGTATCAATGTAAATTCGGTCAAAGATGTGAAAGTTGTAATAAAACAAAGGCAATTATAAGAAGCAGAAATAAAATATAAGTACTGTCAATGTACTAACCTATTTTATGTAACAGTTTGGTAGAAAGTAAAGTACCGACCAGGCCTATTTGTGTAAATTAGTGACGAAGGGGAAATGCGTATTTCATTTGATGGTCCAAAGCAAGTCTGCGTAGAAACTCAGTAAAGAAGAAAATGGAAGAACGTAATGTAGAGCACTTCTGTCCTTGAATACAGAACTTTAAAGATTTACGTGATGTTATCATTACAAAATTTCCATGCAGAATGATTATAAAAGGACTCTATTCTGTTCCAGCTCAAAGGTGAGAAGATTATTTAGAGAAACGTTGCAATTATCAATTAATAGTTTTAAAAAATATGCCATTTTCTCTGTGGAGTATTTTGCGACACTGTCAATAACTCGGCTGACATGGCGTCGAAAGACAGAACAACACATGAAGGATGAATTGGAAAGTATTTCGAATAAAACAGTCGTGCACTAATATAGGCACTCCTAGGATTTGTTTTCAGGGTCCGGAGCGGAAAATTTCCGTCAGGATAGTTGATGACCCGGCCGAGTGTGACGTGGCTGTCTTCTTTCGTCTACCAGAATTCGATAGAATGGCTTCTTATCCAGTGAGCATCCGTGGTGGTTTTTATATAAGATGGCAACGAGGATGAGAAAAGGTTAACATGTATAAAACAGTAGAGTTTATTCAGTGATTCTGCCAATAAATAAACAAATAAATATAGATATATATGTAGAATCTCCTAAAATGTGTACCTTGAATAAGGAATAAAAGAAATGCGATCAGCCGAATCAGTAATATTTAGAGAATTCCTGCACACTATTATCTATAATTCATAAAGTGTTTGCACAAATTATTGGACCCCCTATTGTGTACTTTATTTTAAGACATGCTGTAGATTAAAACAGGATAGACATTAGATAACACACAAATGATGAAATTGCCCTTCTACTATGGGGGCTTGTAGCCTTGACTCTTATTAAGTTCTGACATTTCTGTCTCACAGTATGAAAGTTGGACCGATTGTAACTCAGGTCAACGGTACAATCACGTGTGTATGAATGCAATTAACAGGTGCACCAAAATAAAGTTGCCGACCAAGTACATTTATGTTCGGACTAGAAATATTTTAATATATATTCTAAACATGAAAATATATAGAGTTGAGCTTGATTAGGCTCGAATCTTGCATTATTTTGGTTACTTTTGCAATACGTTATCCACCATGAATACTCAAATATCCGACACCGTGGCACACAAATTCTGAAATTCTGATAGACTTTCAGAGGCATGAATCCATAGTCTACGTATGAGAGAAAGTGAAGAAATGGCCGATGAGGCTCGACCTTTAATTTATGGAATATATTGAAATTTTCTGCTCCACAACTCCATGTACATTTTTGTATACCTACACAGGGTGATTATCAAATCTGTTTTTAATATTTCCTTTTTGTTTCGTTTGGGAACTTAATACAGAACACCAAACTGTCAACTACTCGTACTCAAAGCCAAAATATATATTCACGTGTCCAATATGTTTCTCATTTCCCACAGGAAAGAACGTTGTCGAGCGAACCATAGCCTGTCTATTACGAATACATATCACCTTACGTGCGTTTCGGGATTCGACATTGAGCATAGCCTCAACTGATCGTACCTCAAAAGTACTCACAAGCATCATGTTCATGTCACTTAGAAGTGAAGCTTGAGAACTATAGTGCTGGAATATTTGTACTGTACCGAAACAGTTTTTCCGTACTGAGAATTCCCTGCTCCGATGAAACCTAACCAGGCACACAAAGGAGCACACTCTCTTACGCGTCGCAAGCAGCATCAGTTGCCATGTTCTTCTAGAGATTTTTAAAGTGAAGTGATGATGGTGTTCTGTTTTCTGGCTGTGAACTGAAATTTAGCAGGCATGGGGCAAATATGACGTTAACAGACAAAATATGTAAGTCATTTTTTTAGGAGTCTTCTGAATATACGTCAACTGCTAAAACATTATTATTATTATTATTATTATTAGCATAAGTGTAAATACATCGAGTAAGATAAATAGAATGCCGTATCTCTCGTTTTGAATCTGTCAACTATTCGTAGATCCGGAAAATTTCTAACTTTCTGTTCCGTCTGGATTCGATCCTGGAACTTACAAAAGGAAGAACAGAATTTAAAACGCAATACTGTAAATAATGGTGAGGTCAGAAAAGGCCTCTTTTTTGGACTATTATGAAGCTCAATCAGGTAACAGTGTTCAGAAAACAGTACATGAAGATGACAAGTTGTGGTTACAATAGGCGAAAGTGAGGTTAGGAAAGAAACATCATTCTGAAGTTGAATAAGATGAAGACATAAATACAAGATTCAGTGAAATTACACTGTGTGTTACATGACAGCCAAAGCTACAGGCCAAACAGAATAGAGACAAGAAACACAAGGACAGATATCAATGGATGGATGGTATTTTATAGGTTGTAAATAGAGGATATAGACAGAAAAATGAGAAATCTAAAAAAGAAGAGAAATAAGTGGATTGGAAAGTAAAATTGATTTAAGGCAAGTGAAATGTGAATACAAACACACACACGCGCACGCGCGTTGACGGTAGAAAAATTGTGGTAAGAAAGAGTACGCATCCCACGTAAGAGAGGGGAAGGTGAAGCGGAGTTTGAGATGAAATGCATATCGTAGTACTGGATAGGTCAAACTTAGCTAAAACGATGTTTGCATTTGAAATTCGGAAACTGAAGGCGACTGTTGACATGATGAGGCAGGAGACTGAGGATGGTAGAGAAGATGGAAGAAGGAAATAAGAAGGAAATGGATAATAATGGGAACAGTTCCAGCAGATAAGACTGAAGCTAAAAGAGGAAACCATGCTCAAGGCGATGAATAAGGCAACAGATCTAGCGACAGTAGGTAATTATGAGTTTGGGAGTTGCTTTAGACAAATAATACAAAGAATAGCAGAATATAACCCTAACAGATAAGTAAATGAGATGAAAATAAAATTGTGCATGAAAGAATGTCTTTCCGTTGCGGGAAATTTTTCGTCCTTAGTTGAAGATAACAAAGTCCCCATGGCTGTACTGCATTTGTTCTTCAACACGGCAGTCCTCGTTCTCCTCGTTACGAAGTCTTATATTAGCTGCGATGCGTCACCAACGCCGCAAGCGAGCAAAGATTCGCTACTAGCGTTAGTTACCGCCCGGTATAAAACAACAGTGTCGGCATTCTGTCCGCGGTAATCCAGTCCTTGTTTTACGCCCTAGTTGCGTTTCTGAAAAAGTGGGTCTAAATAAAAAAAAAAGCGTAAGTCAAAAATGACATTCCCATAAGAAATAATGGAATAGGGGCAATCACACCAATTACAGCCTCTTCACCAGCAGTATGTGTACATGTATTTTTTAACGTATGTTACCTAAATTTGACGTTCATAGGGCCGTGGATCGTAATATTATGGGCTGGACATGTGGCGCGTATGGGTGAGAAGAGAGGGGTGTATAAGTTCTTGCTGGGGAAACCGGAGGGAAGGAGACCACTGGGGAGACCTAGACGTAGATGGGTGGATAATATTAGGATGGATCTCCAGGAGGTGGGATGCGGGTATATGGACTGGATTGGGCTGGCCCAGGATAGAGACAGGTGGCGGGCGCTTGTGAGTGCGGTAATGAACCTTCGGGTTCCATAAAATGCGGGGAATTTCTTGACTAGCTGCAAACCAGTTAGATTCTCAAGAAGGACTCTGCACCATGGAGTAAGTAAGTATAGTAAAACCAACAAGATGCACTAATGTACCAAATTTATTTTATTTTGCAATGACACTCTACATGTTTCAGACAGTCTTTTCGTCCATCATCAGGAGTTCAAGACTGTACTTACAGCAACAGGCATTCGTCCAACAGATACTGCTGTCTGCTTGCTAGCAAGCAGACAGCAGTATCTGTTGGACGAATGCCTGTTGCTGTAAGTACAGTCTTGAACTCCTGATGATGGACGAAAAGACTGTCTGAAACATGTAGAGTGTCATTGCAAAATAAAATAAATTTGGTACATTAGTGCATCTTGTTGGTTTTACTATACTTACTTACTCCATGGTGCAGAGTCCTTCTTGAGAATCTAACTGGTTTGCAGCTAGTCAAGAAATTCCCCGCATTTTATGGAACCCGAAGGTTCATTACCGCACTCACAAGCGCCCGCCACCTGTCTCTATCCTGGGCCAGCCCAATCCAGTCCATATACCCGCATCCCACCTCCTGGAGATCCATCCTAATATTATCCACCCATCTACGTCTAGGTCTCCCCAGTGGTCTCCTTCCCTCCGGTTTCCCCAGCAAGAACTTATACACCCCTCTCTTCTCACCCATACGCGCCACATGTCCAGCCCATAATATTACGATCCACGGCCCTATGAACGTCAAATTTAGGTAACATACGTTAAAAAATACATGTACACATACTGCTGGTGAAGAGGCTGTAATTGGTGTGATTGCCCCTATTCCATTATTTCTTATGGGAATGTCATTTTTGACTTACGCTTTTTTTTTTATTTAGACCCACTTTTTCAGAAACGCAACTAGGGCGTAAAACAAGGACTGGATTACCGCGGACAGAATGCCGACACTGTTGTTTTATACCGGGCGGTAACTAACGCTAGTAGCGAATCTTTGCTCGCTTGCGGCGTTGGTGACGCATCGCAGCTAATATAAGACTTCGTAACGAGGAGAACGAGGACTGCCGTGTTGAAGAACAAATGCAGTACAGCCATGGGGACTTTGTTATCTTCAACTAAGGACGAAAAATTTCCCGCAACGGAAAGACATTCTTTCATGCACAATTTTATTTTCATCTCATTTACTTATCTGTTAGGGTTATATTCTGCTATTCTTTGTATTATTTGTCTAAAGCAACTCCCAAACTCATAATTACCTACTGTCGCTAGATCTGTTGCCTTATTCATCGCCTTGAGCATGGTTTCCTCTTTTAGCTTCAGTCTTATCTGCTGGAACTGTTCCCATTATTATCCATTTCCTTCTTATTTCCTTCTTCCATCTTCTCTACCATCCTCAGTCTCCTGCCTCATCATGTCAACAGTCGCCTTCAGTTTCCGAATTTCAAATGCAAACATCGTTTTAGCTAAGTTTGACCTATCCAGTACTACGATATGCATTTCATCTCAAACTCCGCTTCACCTTCCCCTCTCTTACGTGGGATGCGTACTCTTTCTTACCACAATTTTTCTACCGTCAACGCGCGTGCGCGTGTGTGTGTTTGTATTCACATTTCACTTGCCTTAAATCAATTTTACTTTCCAATCCACTTATTTCTCTTCTTTTTTAGATTTCTCATTTTTCTGTCTATATCCTCTATTTACAACCTATAAAATACCATCCATCCATTGATATCTGTCCTTGTGTTTCTTGTCTCTATTCTGTTTGGCCTGTAGCTTTGGCTGTCATGTAACACACAGTGTAATTTCACTGAATCTTGTATTTATGTCTTCATCTTATTCAACTTCAGAATGATGTTTCTTTCCTAACCTCACTTTCGCCTATTGTAACCACAACTTGTCATCTTCATGTACTGTTTTCTGAACACTGTTACCTGATTGAGCTTCATAATAGTCCAAAAAAGAGGCCTTTTCTGACCTCACCATTATTTACAGTATTGCGTTTTAAATTCTGTTCTTCCTTTTGTAAGTTCCAGGATCGAATCCAGACGGAACAGAAAGTTAGAAATTTTCCGGATCTACGAATAGTTGACAGATTCAAAACGAGAGATACGGCATTCTATTTATCTTACTCGATGTATTTACACTTATGCTAATAATAATAATAATAATAATAATGTTTTAGCAGTTGACGTATATTCAGAAGACTCCTAAAAAAATGACTTACATATTTTGTCTGTTAACGTCATATTTGCCCCATGCCTGCTAAATTTCAGTTCACAGCCAGAAAACAGAACACCATCATCACTTCACTTTAAAAATCTCTAGAAGAACATGGCAACTGATGCTGCTTGCGACGCGTAAGAGAGTGTGCTCCTTTGTGTGCCTGGTTAGGTTTCATCGGAGCAGGGAATTCTCAGTACGGAAAAACTGTTTCGGTACAGTACAAATATTCCAGCACTATAGTTCTCAAGCTTCACTTCTAAGTGACATGAACATGATGCTTGTGAGTACTTTTGAGGTACGATCAGTTGAGGCTATGCTCAATGTCGAATCCCGAAACGCACGTAAGGTGATATGTATTCGTAATAGACAGGCTATGGTTCGCTCGACAACGTTCTTTCCTGTGGGAAATGAGAAACATATTGGACACGTGAATATATATTTTGGCTTTGAGTACGAGTAGTTGACAGTTTGGTGTTCTGTATTAAGTTCCCAAACGAAACAAAAAGGAAATATTAAAAACAGATTTGATAATCACCCTGTGTAGGTATACAAAAATGTACATGGAGTTGTGGAGCAGAAAATTTCAATATATTCCATAAATTAAAGGTCGAGCCTCATCGGCCATTTCTTCACTTTCTCTCATACGTAGACTATGGATTCATGCCTCTGAAAGTCTATCAGAATTTCAGAATTTGTGTGCCACGGTGTCGGATATTTGAGTATTCATGGTGGATAACGTATTGCAAAAGTAACCAAAATAATGCAAGATTCGAGCCTAATCAAGCTCAACTCTATATATTTTCATGTTTAGAATATATATTAAAATATTTCTAGTCCGAACATAAATGTACTTGGTCGGCAACTTTATTTTGGTGCACCTGTTAATTGCATTCATACACACGTGATTGTACCGTTGACCTGAGTTACAATCGGTCCAACTTTCATACTGTGAGACAGAAATGTCAGAACTTAATAAGAGTCAAGGCTACAAGCCCCCATAGTAGAAGGGCAATTTCATCATTTGTGTGTTATCTAATGTCTATCCTGTTTTAATCTACAGCATGTCTTAAAATAAAGTACACAATAGGGGGTCCAATAATTTGTGCAAACACTTTATGAATTATAGATAATAGTGTGCAGGAATTCTCTAAATATTACTGATTCGGCTGATCGCATTTCTTTTATTCCTTATTCAAGGTACACATTTTAGGAGATTCTACATATATATCTATATTTATTTGTTTATTTATTGGCAGAATCACTGAATAAACTCTACTGTTTTATACATGTTAACCTTTTCTCATCCTCGTTGCCATCTTATATAAAAACCACCACGGATGCTCACTGGATAAGAAGCCATTCTATCGAATTCTGGTAGACGAAAGAAGACAGCCACGTCACACTCGGCCGGGTCATCAACTATCCTGACGGAAATTTTCCGCTCCGGACCCTGAAAACAAATCCTAGGAGTGCCTATATTAGTGCACGACTGTTTTATTCGAAATACTTTCCAATTCATCCTTCATGTGTTGTTCTGTCTTTCGACGCCATGTCAGCCGAGTTATTGACAGTGTCGCAAAATACTCCACAGAGAAAATGGCATATTTTTTAAAACTATTAATTGATAATTGCAACGTTTCTCTAAATAATCTTCTCACCTTTGAGCTGGAACAGAATAGAGTCCTTTTATAATCATTCTGCATGGAAATTTTGTAATGATAACATCACGTAAATCTTTAAAGTTCTGTATTCAAGGACAGAAGTGCTCTACATTACGTTCTTCCATTTTCTTCTTTACTGAGTTTCTACGCAGACTTGCTTTGGACCATCAAATGAAATACGCATTTCCCCTTCGTCACTAATTTACACAAATAGGCCTGGTCGGTACTTTACTTTCTACCAAACTGTTACATAAAATAGGTTAGTACATTGACAGTACTTATATTTTATTTCTGCTTCTTATAATTGCCTTTGTTTTATTACAACTTTCACATCTTTGACCGAATTTACATTGATACTATTCTCGTTGCGTAAGTCGCAGGTTTAACTACTTAAAAGTTAAATAAGATAATAATAATAATAATAATAATAAGAAGAAGAAGAAGAAGAAGAAGAAGAGAAGAAGAAGGTGGTGGTGATGAGATGGTGATGCTTATGATAATGATGATAAAAACGGAAGAAAAGAAGGTAGGGAAAACCATGCGAAACCTGGCCAATCTGGTCGCTCGAAGGTCCTTCCTGATGCATACCATCTTCTAGCCAGCGGTCCGGCCTTCAGGTAGGCGAACCCTAAATGCAGTCCTTACATGCTCCGTTGATTTTTTTTTAAAAAAACAGACGTATTTCGCTGAATTTGTTTCCTGTATATTCTTATGGATGAATAACATATGATTTTGCGGAAGACAAAAGTTATTGATCTTACACCTGAGGATTTTATCTGTGTGCTTTTTATGGTTTATGAATTAAGAATATTTTAATATTTTATATTAAATTTTTATACATACTTGACAGTGTTTAAAAATTCAGCGTGCCTCACAGAGAATATATTCTGCCTCCATTTTAATGTGAACCAGACAACTGTGTTGAGGGAAATAATTGCTGATTTGTGCGTTAATCATACAAAATACACAATTACATTTTATCGGCGAAACTCGGGGTATTTTGTGTTAAATATGGCGGTCGATATGGAAAACACTAAATGGTTTAACATTAATTTTCAGCTTTTGATTCCTTAAACGATGTTTTGTCACTTCCATTTTCTTCTGGGATATTACTCTCAATTTTTAAAGAAACTCTCAATCCTGAGTGACACGTTCGGGCCCCTAGAAAGTCATTTGCGTTTTGTCGGTTTGTTGTGGCTGCTGTTTGGAGGGTCTGCACCTTTGTTGACCACTGACTTGGATATTATTGGAGTTTACCCTTCGTTTCATGACAGAGACATACTACAAAATTCAGAATATTACCAATAATTTATTTTTATATGCTGAAGGAAATTCCCTCGAAAAAGCGATCCTCATACTTCCTGCTAAATTTTTGGCCTTATTAGGGCAATTTTTTAAAAATAAAAACCAGAAACTGAGCAGAAGCTTGCGAATAGATCGTAAGTTTCTAATATCATTAAATGCTTATCAAGGAATCTCGCCATACTTGAAAGAAAAGAGACGCTTATTACTTAGGGTTTTCTTTACAAAATTCTGTTCTATTATCAAAACATTGGAGGGACCGCGGTAGCACAGTGGTTAAGGTGCTGTGCTACAAGTCGGAAGGTGGATTTTTCATTGACATAAAATTCTTCCGATCGCACTATGACTCTGGGGTCGACTCAGCCTCTAACAGAAATGAGTACCAGGAGCATTTCCTGTGGTTAAAGGCGACCGGAGCGTAAGGCTGACAACCTACCACCATCCTGTGCCGTTGTCACGAAATATGGGAACCTTAACTTCCTGGAACACTTTGGGCCTGTTCAGGTCTGTAATGGGACTGCTTTACCGTTATTATCAAGACACTGACGACAATTCATCAGTAAACCTTCAGAACTTTTGCTGGATGACAAGAATATGGTATTTAGACCTCAATAAGGAGATTCATTTATCACTTTCTTGTTGCACAGAAATATTCAGAAGTTTAAATAAGGACGTCACTGTTGATAAACATGAGAGAGTCTGCCGCATATGAGTGAATACTGTGAAGGCTTGTGCATGTGTCAGAACCTGTGTTCATTGCCAGATAGGTCCGTTGCTCACTTTATTGACTCCGATAACCTGCAGGCTTGAAGTTGCATCCGGGATGGATCTGGTCCTATTCTGGGCGGATGCCGAATTTCCTGACTGCAGTTCTTCTCCACTATCCCATATTCTATCACGCAAGTGCCAATACGTAACTTCGGAATAGAACACGATCGCGTCCTTCAACACCTTTTCCAGTTTACTATTCGCTATTATCCAAACATTCGGCAATATATTCTGAGTTATTGACAGTAACGTTACATATTCTACTTACACACAGACTTGTAGTGATAACTTTTCCCACACCTGCTCTAAAAGTTGAAAAGAGCCATCGATCATGAAGTCATGTCACGTGTTTTGTGACCTGCATCTCCCATTACCTTTTCGTCTTAATGAATTCAAGCAAAGGAAATAGAGACTTCCCAGTAAATAAAAAGCTTTTGCTCTGATACAGCCTTCACCCTTCTAGTGCTTCTAGTAATTTCTAATATGGCCTTGAATCAAGATATTGACCCTTTGCTTCGGAGAAACTTCCAGAGAGGCCATCAAGACGCCGTCGCCTTCACCATCAACGCCATCGTCATCGTCATCGCCGTCGACATAACAGTGAATGCATGAGTGGCCTCAGTACGGTACTATGCGAAGAACTAAAGGTGGGAACGCGACTCACAGCGTGCTGGTACCATGTATGAATCCGCAGCTTTGGATGTGCACATTTGTGTTCAGCCAATAGATACACGTAATACCAATACATCAATATATATACTCAGTTATCTAAAATTAACAATTTTACAGGATGAGATCCATTTGGATCACATACATCGAGGCAGATGTTTGTATACATGCTCCAAACAAAATGTAAAGGGCTACGAGATTATACTTGAAGAGCCTCACTATCATATAATTTTAGTGCCATAGTATTGTGGATTTATATTTGTCAACCTTGTGCATTCTACACTTTTAATAATTATATTAATAATAATAATAATAATATTTTGTGATGAGAGTGAGGGAGATCAGTACCTGAACTGGCGTGTTGGTTATGTGTTCCTTTGTTTTAGTGAACTCCCTGAGGATGGCACTCTGGTGTCTAAACATGTAGGAGTTAGTACTTGTCACGAATTGTATTCTATTCTATTTTATAGAGTGCATTTGTTGGTTGGTGTATTGAATCGTACAGACAACATAGACAGCATGAAACTGAAGAGCTATATGTCACATGGCTACAACTTCGTTATTTGTCTTCGCGTGAATTCAGAAAATGAGGTGCAATTGGTTATAGATGGGCACTTAATATTCTCCAAAAATCTTGGTGTCCTGTGTCTGGCTGGTTATCATGGCGAATGCCCTTACACTTGCCTGGTCATATAATCCTTAGCCTGGAGACACTGCGTGTGTCATTATTTGGCCCAGTGGAAAGGTAAGCTACTCTCATCAAGAAGCTGAGATATTAAGATCACACCCTGGTGAAGTTTTCACACAAAGTAATGTTTCCGAATTACTAAAAGACGACTAGAGAGGCAGCAAATGTAAGAAACCGCTTAACAGGATTCAGAGCTGCTGAAGTTTTAGAGCAACATGTTTTCACTGACTGCTATTTTGCACCAAGAGAAGCTCTGAAGTAGCCTAACATTCCAATGAAGAAGACATGACAAGAAGACAACTCCACAACATCTAAGCTAAAGACAATGATTTCCTAGAGTCTGAATAAAATAATTTTATCTCTGCTAACAGGTTCTTTTAAAAAACGCCTTCAGTTATAAAGGACACAAGTATTATTGAAGGACACAATAAAAAAGGACTATACATGAAAACACTTGAGACCGCTAAAATAAAAGTGATCAAAGAAGCAGCCACAGTTACTAAGAAATTTGCCTTCAAATTTTGCATTTGAAATTTCAGTGGTCTTTATACTACTATCCAATATCTGTCGTGTGTGTATGCTATCATGAAAAATTGCTCCACTGTTTCAAGTCCATTAAGAACTAACATCCCTAACACTCCGGATGCTCTCCAGAATAGATTTAAACTGCTCACATTACAAAAATTAGTTTTGTTATGAGAACACTGCGGCCTCGATGCGTTCTCTGTTGATACGAAGTATCGAAATTCGGCAAGAGATGGCAGTGTCCTACCCTAGAATAACACGTAATCTACAGGAAATATGCAGAACTGCTCAGTAATTGTCGCAAAACAGCTGGTGCCGGTGTCACGATAAAAGTTACGGGATGATAGTGCCCTAATTTGTATTTCGGCCGGTCAGCATTTTAAATTTAAGCGTTAGTTATTTTCCTGTAAAATGTAATGTGTATGCAACTAATAGAAATCTGAAGTTTGCATAAATGCTGTGAGTAAAAGGATGAAATGTTTGGAAATTGGTGTACAAACTGTTTGCTAAGTCGCGAAAATCCCTCTGAACTGCAGTGCGGATAACTGACATTAATCGTTACACGCTGTAGCAGTAAGACATATATATATATATATATATATATATATTATCCGATTTCAGGCGTCGAACACCAAGGCTGTCAAGTATGGGATCATGTCAGACAGACAATCATAGGATTACTGTTTCAAATATAGAGCATGGAGAAACATTGTGTTATTCATTGCCACTCATTAAGGGACAGATCCTTACTAAGAATGGAAATAAATGCTTTAATTGTTCGACGGGAAAAATTATGCTTCATCAATACAATGACAGTGGGTCTTTAATGTCAGCAACAGAATGGCCTGTTATCAACTGTGAATTTAAATGTTTGGTAAGTCTCCTGCTAGAGACAAATGTTCTAATCCTGGAATTCGGTAGTATTCAATTTAAATTAACTGTGGAGTACCGGCCAAGAAGGACAGTGCTTCGGGTAACACCTGTGTACATAATTTGCCAAGGGCATGATGGGCTGTTCCAGGCTCCATCAGGTGTAGATAATACAGTACCAAGTGCATGTGAACGTATAGCCCTTGGAGCACGTCTCATTCAGTCCCTCACTGCTGAGAAACTTTATGAATCCAAGATGGAACGGAAAACCTTTCAGTTGGAGTACGACTTGAACCGAACAGGTCCAGAATGCATTGTCTTCCGAAGTCAGCTGCCAGTTGCACAAGCTCGAAAAATGGATCCTAGAGAATTATGGAGACATTTTGGTCGTGAGTTAATGATGTCACCTCTTGGTAACAAGGACCGTAAATTTCTTGCTTTTCTGTCTTGCACACATTACAAACTACTAAAGGATAAAGAACCACCAAGGACCCACGAAGATATGTTGGCTGCAGTGGAAGCCTATGTTGCTCTTGGTGGTGGAGGACTTGCAATATTTGGTTCTGCTTGCCTTCACACTTGGCCATGCCATGTAAATGAAATAATACCACAATTCCTTGACATGACTAGAGTAGATACAAAGTACTTCATGGATGATAGTTGTTACAGGTAATGTAAAACTTTTCTTTTGTTACAGGGTATAACATGATAATTTTGGAATAGAATCATAAATTATTCATTGAATAGAAGTGGGTTTACAAATAAACACTATCACACATCTATATGAGAGAAGTGTAGATTATGTTATTACAGGTACCCCCCTTTGTGCCACATTTGAGATAAAAATGCAGTGAAAATAAAGTAACCAACTACAGTACATTGTTGGCATTTCTGAGTAGTGTAGCTGCAGGAGAGGCACATACAGGATTGTTGCATTGTGAACATAGCAAAATGGGGTACACATAACATACTCTGTATATTAACCACTGTATGAACCTTAATAATATATATGTTGTTCCAAGTAACAATGTGCAACAAGAAGTCCATTCTTATTCAGAATAAGGGATAATTTGTCTTGCTGTATATATATATATATATATA
>Ga0123354_10004970_pt1:0-17500 | contig 19109 bp, 12 predicted proteins | sample TergutLab28metaG_2_FD_97872 | JGI IMG/M metagenome (GOLD analysis project Ga0123354, IMG submission 97872) | Labiotermes labralis P4 segment gut microbial communities from Petit-Saut dam, French Guiana - Lab288 P4 | ecosystem: Host-associated > Arthropoda: Insects > Digestive system >...
ATACCACACCACCCCAGCCAAACCACAACGTAACACCAACACACATCGAACCAGAGCAATACAACCCATGAAATAACTCAACAAATAAGTCGCAAGCTCCTGAGGATGTATGTACTAACATTCGAAACATGTTGAGCATTAAATAATGAAATAAAAAAGCAAGTGACAACAAGTTGGTCTCTCTTTATTCAAATATCAAGATGATGCACGGTCCAATAAACATAAGTAATATATAATTTGTTTTATCAGCATTTACTTCATGTCCAGCCGTTCAGTAGCAACTAATAACTTCTCTTTCCTCTACAGTGTGTATGTCTTCATACAATAAACTATTGATGTTTGAGAATTTTTCGAAAATGTGTCACTAAAATTTAATTTTCATCAAAATCCAACAAGAATAAAGGGTACTTCACATGAAGACCAACACACATTTATGATAATATCTCGCTGAATTCTTACAACGAGGAAATTTTCAGACAAACGTTTTCGACAAAATCAAAACACGCAATTTATATTCCATAACCGCTTTCCGAAAACCGTGTCACTTATTAGATAATGTGGAAAAATATGGTACACCCACAGAGGTCACAGACACAAATATAATACGGCTCATATGAATTGCATGCTGGATAACTAAGGCTACAGACAGACACTCAGAATTTGTAATACTTTTTGCTTTTATGCGGCAACAATGGTTACACGAACGCACTTCAATATTACGTTTATAAGTACATGGACGGTCTTGTTTATGTTTTTCCTATGAAGGAATTAAGGGCAAGGAGGTTTTTAAAAGTATTTTAGTGCAGGTGTTTAACGAAACTGAAATAGACCTATAATAACTTTTAGATAGCTGAAATTATTACGTCAACATTTATCTAACAATTTTTCATTTACAGCTGTAATGTTACTACAAAGTAACGAAATCGTCTTCTAATATTATTCTCGGCTATTGTTTAAACCTTGCACTGCAGACCAAACGGCTCGGTTCTCTTGTCTTAAGGACCACACATCTGCAGCTGTATGTATGTTTGTCCTGCGACCGCATTTTAAGGATATTTATGACAGCGGCTTAATCGTGTCATACAGACAACAACATCGTGATTGTCTCAGCCTATAATATAAAATATATGGTTCCTGTTGTAACTATTTTTACCACTCGCAGCCATTCTTGCTACAACAGTACTTTATTTCACAATACAAACTGTGGTATAAAGCCTTTTTTACACATTTTTTACGTTCAGGTGATCGTGCATCGTGATAAATTATTACAATAAAACCAACTAGATGTACTAATTTATCAAATTTATTTTTGGAATAAAACTCTACATTTTTTCGGACAGTTCCTCTCTCCATCATCAGGAGTTTTTCACTATACACACTGCAATGGTATATGTCATACAGGTTTACTGACAGCTTTCGAGCAAGCAATCAGCAAACCTGTATGACATATACTATTGCTGTGTGTTCAGTGAAAAACTCCTGATAATGGAGAGAGGAACTGTCCGAAAAATGTAGAGTTTTATTCCAAAAATAAATTTGAGAAATTAGTACATTTAGTCGGTTTTATTGTAAGGCCTTTTACACACTATGTATCGAGACGCCTTATCTCAGAACAAAAAGAGTGCGAATGTTTAAATGATTTTAAAAACTAACCTACATCAGGTACCAAGTTCGTGTGTGGGACATACCGTGTCGCTCAGTACGTTGATCGTGATCCGTCGCAACAAGTACTTAAAACACAGTAGCACGCGTTTCGAGATTTGGGTGCCTAAAAATTGTACTCTAATTCAGAAGACATTAAGAAAGAAAATATGCCGCATTTCATTCGCAGCTGGGAAAATGACAAAGGTCTTTTGTAACTAAAGTCTTTATTTGAAAATAGTCAAGATAAAAGTTGCGTACAAAGGCGTTAGAAAATGAATATACTTGTAGTTACCTTCGTGTGCGTCGAGGAATAAATAAATACATAAATAGATATAAAAGTATATAAACCAAGAAACGAAAGAAAAATACAAAGAAAAGAAAAATAAATAGAAAGACAATACTCAAATTGGTTGCGACTTCGGTGAATTTGTAGCGACAGAAAGGCCAGAGGGCTGCCTACTGCCGACTGCAGTGACGTCATAAACTTTTAATTAATCACTGTATGAAGGTATGTTTCACGGAAACACAGCAGCAGCAGCTGAACACTGACCATTTGCGGCATTAAATTTGTTTGAATTACTAAAAAGACTCGGTTCCTCCTACCTTGCGGTAAACAAAATGCACCTTTCGTAGAAAGGCTAACAACTTTATACTTTTTAGGGAAGTAAGTGTTTACTGCACCAACATTACACGAATTTAAAAAATGCAATATATGTGTGAGGGGTGGGGGGGGGGCAGAAAACTTAACTGTTAACGAATGTTGTACAGAGTTATTTTTCAGGAGTGTACATGTGTGGAAAGAAGACATCGAAAGCTCGATTTAGAAATCACCGGTCTAGAAAGAGTTAGCTAACTCCAAGAAGGAGAAACCTACGTGAAAAGTAACAGTTAGCCGACCTGACAGCACCCTCCCCGTGACTTATACATCGCGAAGACTCACTATGGTGTTCACTGCAGCTCGGCACTCAATCCTCTTTATGCCACGTGAATCCTGTCCACAACCACATAACCCGCTTCTAGAGAACCATTTAATATTATCCTCTCAAGTAAGCCTAGATATTCCTAGTGATGCTGCTCTCATATTTCCCGAATATAATAATGGATATATTTCTATTCCCTCTCGCTTTGTTCTAAGTGATTCGGCATGTGAAGAGAGACAGATGTCTTTACTAATAATGGCACAGCAGAACAGCAACGAGAGATCGCGTTGCACTTCGACTAGTGCAGTGACTTCGGAATTCATTTCTGGAGGTATGTGACACTGCGCCACTTTGTTATAGGATCCGACGCAGCTTTGGGCTCTTGAAGATTAGGACATTATGTTAGTTTCGAAACGTCGGGCACCGATTAGTCCGTGACACCGTGTCATATCCCAGCAGAAATACACCCCCAGCTACTCGGCTGCGAAACTAGAAAACTGGCAGCTTTGTGATTTGTTTGTTTCATTTAACAACGTCTTATTAGTTGTGAAGATTACAGCGAAGAATGACTGGGATGTGAACAGAGAGTGGAAAGACGAGACGAGAACTATTTTACGATTCTTTAGCACTTGTTTATGGAAGGGCGCAGAAGAATATGAATAAACGAGATTCGAACCCGGGGATGTCCAGACCACAGCAAGACTCCTAACGACTGCCGGTAAGGCTTGAACAGCAAGTACTGCTGGAACTCGTCTGTTACACACCGCTGGCACACTCTTCAACTGCTTACTTACAGCTCGACATTGTTGGTATGCTGCACGCACGCTGCGCCGATATTTGACCCCTTCGCACGACGGAACGCGATCCTGCCTAGCACTCAGCAAAACCATTCTGTTGCAGTCAGATGTCAGTAGTGTGCACTGCTCAGACCATTGCGCAACTGAAACCTTCATTACACCAAGCTGCCGTCCAAATTTTAGCAACAAACAGAAACTCAGCATTCAAACTAACAAAGAACAAAGCACGATACATCTTGGTACATCTCATGCTAAAAAGTTCTGTTTAGTAACGCAAAAAAAAAACACTCTAGTACAAATGTTACTTATGAGAAATACATACAGTTGAACTCGGTTATAACGACCTGAGTTCGTGAGAAACCTCTTATGTAACGGTCAAAGATTCAGTAGTGCCAACTAATCCCCATAAGGCACGTGCTATCTCTCTTTCCTAGTACGACATACACAAGAGCACCTGCCTCGAATGTAACGGTATTGCCAGTCATCAGTTCCAATATAATTTTCCAAGAAGTAGACTATTGTGAGAATTCTACCAACTTCTCATCCTTGAAAAAGGAAGCCCTCTACGCTTTCAGGAAAAGTTAAAGTGATACAACAAACAGAAAAATAGGAGGGAGGGGGGGGGGGTGGTGGTCGGGGATTTGTTTTCGAAAATTTTACGATCTAATTGATTTGGAAAAAAAAAACAATTATTAGAGCTTTTGAAAAGAACGGATCACGAATAAAGCTATTTCGAAAGCCTGAACGAAGTGACGTCATAAGGCGCTACATTCGTGTTTTAAGGAAAACAGGAATGACAATGTACCAATGAGCGGTCCTCTTATCGTGATAATTTTTAAGTTTAAGTTAATGTACTTTAGCGCAAACATGTATGGCAGTTCACGATTATAACAAAGAGCCATTTTTGTTATTTCTAAATTTTAATTCCAATTTAAATTTGAAAACGACCATAGCGTTTTCATCATTGAAATAATTTCCCTTACCTTTTACCACACACTGCGCTCACAGCGCCACACGTTTGTTAGGACACGATTTATTCGGCACTTTCGATTATGTTCTAACAGAGTTCGACTGCATACATGCATACACAAAAGAGTACGGTATGTATCTCAGTAATACCTGTGACTGATACATATCGTCAAAAGAAAAATCTTCACCTTAACAAAGTCCATTACACAAATATTTATTGCGTCTGTTAGACCTGTCTGTCTCCCCCTTATATACGTAAGTATCAACATATTAACGTCAGTGATATATCGAGTGCTTACAGTGAAGTAGTATGAAGGCGCATTTGCATAATTAGGATATGACATTTGGCGGGTGGGTAGGGTCAAGGAATATGATAACTGGAGCATCGTGATAACTGGACCTTCTTCTCTAAAATCACTACATTTGGGCCTACTTTTCTACAGCCACAATTGGACTCTGCAATCACGACAATTGGACCTACGTTTATAAAATCGCAACAATTGGACGTACGTTTATAAAATCACTACATTTGGACCTACGTTTCTAAGATCACGACAATTCTATCTACGTTACTACAATTACGACAATTGGACCTACGTTTCTAAAATCACGACAATTGGATCTACATTTACAAAATGACGACAATCGGAACTAAAATTTTCAATCACAATTACCGCCGAAGGACACGTACAAAACAAAACGGTCTGGATCTGTTCCAAAAGAACCGACACTAATTTCTATAGCAGAAATGCCTGTGAATCTTTTCCTCATTAATTTCGAAGGGCTCTTGGTTTTTTGGGGTGAACCAACATGTGAAGTCTATCATAATTCGTGCTTATTTTCTTTACATTCATTCTGTACAAGAATTGTTCATTTCAGTACTTCTTCTACTTCCTCAGAGCTGTGTGTGACAAAGATTAAGGCTAGCTTAGCTCTGACAGATTACAGATTAACATACATGCACCAGCCTTTCTTGGGAAAGTGCTGTGCTTTTCGTTAGGGTAGTATATCCTGAGAACTGAGGGAGCAGATATTTCTAAAACCTAACAACACATCACAGCAGTCCGTAATCTTGATCCGGAATACAAAGTATCGTTTTGTAACAAAACTACCCATCGAAAAAAAAAAGTGTCGTGTTTTCCAACCACACTTCTTGCGAAATATTCCTTTTGACGGTATACTTTTCTTTCGGAAACCCTTCTCTAGTGCACAATCTTTTAAGATTTCCCAGGACCACTCCACTCACATCACCAGCGGAGCGGAACAGGCAAACCGCCTTGACGCAGGCAGTTTCCATTTACACATCACGTGGAAATGCAATTCACCAACACTGGTCAATTTTTCCACCACATGCGTCATAGCAGCACATAGGCTGCGAGGCTCAAAGCCCTCTTTGTGTAGTTCCTAGTATTTCACGACGACTTCTCAGCTGCATATTTTCTATAGCCACGGATGTGATAATGGCTGTAAAGCATAAATCGGAAAATAACGAAAGAGTCGCGGTCTGTGCATGGTGGCACACCAGCGTCAGACAGGAGGGATTGACGTAAAACACAGAAAACTTGAGACAGAACACTGCCTCTTGCATGGGAATCAAAAGCAGAATGTTAAGGCTTTCGACAGGTGCGGTGGAGACCTAAGTGCAGCGTTTTACTTCATTTATTTTTCTCTCCTCTTTACCTTACTCTTTATTCTCCTTTTCTTCTACTTTATCTTTCATACTTTTCCTCGTCATACTCTTTTTATTGTTCCTGTAAGTACTCTCTCCCTGCTTTTGCACAAATTTCCCTAATCCTTCAGCTCTTCTTCCAGTACTTCTACTGTTGTCCATTACTGATACCTCATACTATCCCCCTTCATTCTCCCTAATTCATCTTCGTCTTGTCCTTCTTCTTCTCCTTTCTGAGGCCATTATTTATACCTCGTGTATTGTATACCCCAAAAAACCGAGAAAGTTTAAAAATTTTTGAAATTCGTTTTCAAAAACAGGTAGGTTTATGACGTGTGATGAAGGTTTTTAACATACGAACAGCGATTAAAACTAACACATCAAAATATCCAATTATAGGAAATGAATTAAAATATTGTATGTTAAAAGGGGGTTGTAAGTAATTATGAATATTGTGATATAAATAAAACGATTATCATTCATTCGTTATGGTTTTTTGTAATCCATCATTCAGATTTCCAGTAGTTCTACCTGCACTGCCTATCTGAACCTATTATCTCAGTTTGTCGTTTTAGTAATGAGAAAGTCTAAAATTATTTTATTAAGCACTAAATGGTTCTGTTGTGTACAATTGTGTGGTATAATTTTGGGTAGCTTTTTAATAGTCATGTGTTAACTGAAGTATTTAGTTTTCGTTCGTTTGAGCTTAAAGTATGAGTACATCACTTGGTAGCTGCGAGTTTAAGTGACAAATGTCATTATGTTTGTTTTAAAATAATTTAATTTTTGTTTTTTTAGTTCATTCATACATTCATTTTAATTGTTTACATAATTATGCTTATCAACAATAACATGAACATGAATGATATACAAGTAAAAAATATATAACGACGTATATTTAAGGATCAATATTCGGCATAGAGCCAAATTTTTGTCCTGAATTACAACTATATATAACAAATTAATAAATGTTACATATCCAGATGTCAGCACTAGGTCTAATTTTCTGTATTTTAAAAGAAACTTAGACCGCATTAAATTTGACATGTATTATCTATAATATAGTCGTTACTACTGTCATGTTTTTGCCGTGTTGATAAGTATTTGTGTTCTCCCAGAGGAGTAGAGCACTATGAGGATTTCCGTATGAAATGTAACATTTCACGCGTAAGAAACACATATTTAGTTGTGTTCTCTTACCATCGAGTTCAACACACTTTCTGTACCTATTGACCACCTGTTTTTAGTGTAGTCCTTCTGTTACAACTGATTACCCTTTTTAAGCGTGTCACTTATTGACACTGCCGAGTTCTACGACCACAGCGTCACTTACAAATGAGCGCATGAGTATGGAGTATGCAGCACAATGACACTGACAGCGAAACCGAACTGCTGGGAGTAAAGCCCGACCGAGGGCCACATTCGCTACCACAAATTACACATGGATGGTTCTACAGTCGAAAACTTCCTTCCTCGCTTTAGAAGCACAATTTTTATGCGTACAGATGTATCATTTACGATAGCCTCTAAGCCCGTCGTAAGCGCTGAATTAGTCTTAGGCCTGCTCGCTTTTGCAAGCTTGTTCCCAGCGTCAAATTTGAAAACCCGTATTATTTCAATAACGTAATGTGTTACCTTCCAGTTTGTTCCTGCACAAAATTGTCGTTCCTTTTACGTAGGACGTGGGGAATATTTATTTTCCAGCTTTCCTTTTATAGAGGTATTCATTTCAGGTTTTCCCATCCTTCTTTAGAATGCCCCGTACTGACAGAACATGTTGCAAATGCCAAATTTCTACTGCTCTTCGTTACACATCTAATGTGTTCGGCGTACCGGGCGTTTGATCGATATACATTTTAAACCTACCACACATATCAGCCAAACATGAAGATATTAATATCATAGTATACGAATCTTGGAAATTTCACCGTCTGCAAAACCAGACTGGCAACTTTCCACGGCACACACAGAACCAAGACTTCCAAGCAGGTTAAAAATTCTGTACGAGTATGATTTCATCACAAAATTCTACATGCAGCAAGCATAAGTCATAAAAATGTCATGAGAATGAAATGGTTGCGAAATTGTCTCAGGCGAAAGCCACGACAAAAATATTAGCTTTAAACTTGGGGGCGGTCAGTTCTGCGACCGTTTACGTGGATAAGCTGCCGTTATGCGTGGTATTATCACGGTTTTACAAAGTCTGGGCTGACAGGCACCCGCCTTCTGTATATTTTATTTATAAAACCATATTCATTTATTCATTCTGGAGTCTATCTTACGACCGGTTCATAACCTCTGCCACAGCGCGCTCTCCACAGAGTGCGAGCTATTGCTTCCTCTTTCAATTTCCAGTATCCTATCTTTTCCCTAACGTCGTCCAGCAGCTGCTTACGCCTTCTTTCTCGTCTCTCCGTCACTCCTCTCCTTCCCTTTATTTTCCCCCTCAGTAATGTGCATTAGAAGGCATTTTCTACCAATCCAGTTACCCTCCCTTCGTGTTATTGTACATACGCAGGATATTCCTCTCCTCCTTGACTCTATGTAATACTTCATTTCTCACACGATCAGTCCAAGTGATCTTCTCCATCCCTCTCCAGCACCACATTTCAAAACTTTCCATATTTCTGATCTACTTGCCGAAGTGTCCACGTTTCAGCACCATACACCGCTAGGCTCCAAGTGTAGCACTTTACTGTTATCTTCCTTAACTTTAAGTACAATTTACTGGTGAAAAGAGCCATGCATATTGAAATACGTTCACATGATAAAGACCAAGACGTTAGAAACAGAACAAACCTGACCTCTTCTGCAGCGACGCCTCAAGGCGACTATGACTGCAGACACTGGACTCACTGGTTATGTGCCGCAGGGGGGAATCGATACCAGGATGGACAGAATGACGGACTGTCGATCGCAGAGTAAGTTAGTCTTGCTATTCACTTTTGTAGGGTAAACAGACACTCACGCATTCAAGTAATGTTTCTATTTGCCAGGTTGACCACTCGCACTACGAAAAGTAACATCTCTCCCCCGTCCTCTGTGTTCATGATCCACACTCCTCGTCTCGAAATCGTTGTCAAAGCCAAATTTTAGATTCATGTGGTTTGAATCTTGCATTCGAGCAACGTGTTATATTGGCTGAATTTATTTCGTGATTTCCTCAGTACCAAAATGGAGTTATTGCCTCTAATTATTTTCCTCTCCGACTCAATCCATCTTCCATGACACATTTGATTTATACAGCTGATACAGCTTTATTAAATGAGGGGGTTTCATTGACGTGAGGCAGATATGGGACGTTAAGGTGCAGATGTATTTGGAGACAAATTAAACTGTCTAAAATGTAGAGTTGGACCCCATGGAGCAGAGTCTTTCTTGAGAAACTAACAGGTTTTCAGCTAGTCAAGAAATTCCCCACATTTCACAGACCCCGAACATTCAATATCGCTAATTTTCATGTTTGCACCGTGTATCAATGACAATTAAACACTTTATTATCCAACAAATGCACAAATATATAATTCGTATATATAATTAAAATTACAAAATATTTAAAAGTGCCCCACCATGTTTCTTATCACAAAGGATCCATCATCAGGGAGCCTAAGGCAGTGCCTCCCTATACAGTGGACTACACACACGCGCCACGGGCAGAATATGCTGCCATAACACCGACTACGTCCACATCAACGGCACGACATAACCATTCTTGTAATTTTAGCCAAGTACTGTATAAGGCCCCCTGATGATGGATCCTTTGTGATCCGAAACATGTTGGGGCACTTTTAAATATTTTATAATTTTAATTACAGTTACGAATTATATATTTTTGCATTTGTTGGGTAATAAAGTGTTTAATTCATTACCGCTGTCACAAGCGCCTCCTATCGCGAGTCAGTTTACCGCAGTACACGCCCCCATCCCACTTACTGAAGATCCATTTTCCCCATCTAAGCTGGGGTCTTCCAAGTGGTCTCCTTCCCTTAGGTCTAACCATCAAAACCTGTAGGCACCTCTCTTCTCCCCCATACCCAAAATGGCACCGTTGCGTTCAAAATTATTGTGGTGCAACCGGACAGAACATTCCCTAGAGTCGCAAAAATTCGTGAGGAGAAGTTTTAACATCTAGAATTGTCCGAATATCAATCCATGCACTCTGAAGATCCTGTCAATATCTGATTTCTAAGCGAGGCAAGACACGTTCTGTGATCACCCATGTCTCTGATGGCATGTGCGAGTACTGATCCACCGCATCTCTATATCGCGTTGCATCGGAAATGAATTAGCGTGGCTCATGCCAACTCTAACGACGAGGAAGCCGCTGTAACCCTCCCTCCCTGCCACCCCCCGTATCTACCCTCTGTTCGCTTTCCTATGGCTCAAACTCAGCCCAGAAAGCATCTGCTTCTGTGTACATAACTGTCAGTGACAAACACGCATTTATTAAAGGCAAACTGGGAGCCGGCCTCTCAAATTCGCTCTCTATCTCTCTCCATCTCATCTCACAAATACGACGCCATATTGTATTTGTATGTGGATGAGTATGTAAAGTAGACTACAGGCACATCCTGTTTCCAATGGATGAAGGACACGTCCTGTACAGACTGCAATGCCTAAGCTTTGCAGGCTTGTTATCATAAACGCGACACTGAACACGATCAGAGGGAAGCACATACCTCATCACCTCCTCCCCCCCCCCCTTCTCTGCGTCTACGGAAGACACTTTACTGAGGTTATCGCCAATGGTATATTTCGCGGACAAGGTCATAAAGTGTAACAAAAGCTCTGTCTACCTATGCTCAGAGTATTTTGCCCTAAGACAATCAGGTTTAGTTACTTAAACTTTCACCCAACATATTCGTAATGCCCTTTAATAACGACCTCCTACTTTTGTTGAGGAAGAGAAATTGTCTTTCTACTGTCGAGAGTCGAAGTCTTGATGTACAGCACCACAGTTACTGACTTCTCTTACGTCATGTGTAAGGCTATCAATACTTAGCAGATATCTAATGTTATCTTAGCCATTTAATTAGAAATAATTACATCTTATCGCGAACAATAAAATGAGACCAGGAAATGCAATGTTTTAAATTCCAGAGAACCTTTATTATAACGATTTTATTGCATGTAAGAATTCCGTTAGGGTATTGGAAATGCCTCTTATCTTTCTTTGTTGCGGATGAAGTACTTGTCTTATTTCGATAAAAGGTTTCAAAGTTCTCGTATAACCTATTTGTCTAAAAGGTTTCCTATATATTTACTGCATCCACTATTCTGTTCCCATTCCAGAATGGACAAATATAATAGCGTGTTGGCCATTCTTTATCTCGATCATAAAGGGGGGCACCAACCCACAGCAGTAAAGGCACAAGCGACTCAAACAATCTTGTATTTTATATCCTTCTTCAAGATAATATAAAAGACAGAAAACCTTTCTTCCTTCCGGCCGAAAAATCCTCAGCCTTGTAGGCCTACCATCAGATTTACAGACGCAGGCTACCATACTGGACCCAGTCTCTCAAAATCCTCGACACGCTCTATGTTCCCTGCACGCAATTCTGAACTCCATTTCAGCTCAGTGCAAGCTGTAATGCTTGCTATAACGTACATGTCTAGTGTGAAAGGCGCGCACACACAAACACACACACACACTGTAATACGAACACTTCGCAAGCAAATGCGTACTGACTAGGTTTGATATTCTGCTGGCGATGACAAAGAAAAAATGTTGCCCCTGTCTAAACCACGAAGGCGTGCTGGTACAGCCCCACTCATTATTAACCTTTTTGCTACATAGAGTTGAGTGGTCAGCATCACGTCCTGGCCGATTTACCCACAGAACCTGTTGAACAGGAGGCTGGGTGGGTCCTGGAGCCGGTCAGGACGATTTGGAGAAGAGAAAAGCTCTTGTACAGCCCTAATGGGATTCGAATCCCATATCACCCTGACCATAGCGTGGTTACTGTACCAAATGAATTATCCCGGCTGCTCGATAATTGCGGAGATCAGTCTGCTACTGAGACGGATATTTAAACGACGCCAGCAGTTTCGAAGATAGTGTGGTGTCCAGTCACCTGGTAAGTGATTAGTGATGGACTGTCGAGGTTTTGAATTGGTATACTAGTAGCGCCATCCCGGTATCAGGTTCCAGGAACTAGAATGAGAACGAAAAACCTTAATCGGGACGGCCGGTGTTCCTTCAGATTTTCGAACCGGTCACAAAACTATAACATTGCGGCCACACCAGCTCGCTCGATGTCACTGTTTTTACCGATGCACAATCACAGATAAAAGCCAAACGCGTTTTGTCTTGTGCTACGGCTTCAAAAAGTCTACTGGTACTGCGCGTACCACCAGGTTCAAGTATAGAATTCTGCTTTTACATAAGAAATATTGAGGTGGACCCTATTCATAGTATTGTCACAACTAACAGCGATTGTTTCACTAAACAGAATTAAGTGATTAGTTGTAAACTGATAATACAATTTCCTTTCCTCTTTGTGTTCTTTTACAAGAAATACTAGTTGACGTTAGCATACAAATGTAAAACATCGATGTATTTACTTGCCTTTACTTAGCGAGAACGAATAAGATGGCTACAGTTCCAGACACAAACAACTGCATGTGTAATTCGGCCGAGCAGTTACCGAATAGAGAATAGATTTGTTAGTTAATTTTTTATAAAATCCGGTAAGAATGTGTAAAAACACAGTAATGTGATTGAAGCATGTTTTTCTTCTTCACGTTTCCAAAAATTTGATGGAGACAGCTTTCGTACAAAGAACATTTAAATCAGGTTGTTCCAAGGTGTGCTTAAACAAGATAATTAAGCTAACCTCGCTTGATCCATGTCTGGAAGTCCATTTACAACTTTTAATGATGCAAATTTATTTTTTTTATGTGAACAGTCTCTCCACTCCGCAACAATGAAGCTAGAAGGAAAGAGAAGTCTGAAGTGTGGCAGGCAAAGAAATGGGTTTATCCTGGGATTGATAGCGAAGGAGAGAGGGGCTGCATGTACGTAAAGAACAAGGCTTGCCATGTCACATGAGGGGATTAATTACAGCAGATCTTTGCAACAGCAGACCCACAAAGCAGAGAGGTTCCTCGAGGAAATCTGATCCGGATTTCGGAGTAATTGAAGAAACTGACGTTTACTTCAGCGCTGGAAGTGCGGAACCTACAGAGTTGTCAGAACTGTTCCTCTTTAATGGACAAATGACATGAAAGCTTCCTACAATATTCAAATATAGGTTAAAAATTCCTTCCGAATATCTATTGACAACATGCATTAGCAGTAATACAATTTATTTCGCAAAATACGTGATGTTGAATATCACTTTGACTACTGAGCCCATTTCACTCCTTCTTTCGCCAGGTATCAATTTAATACCTCTTGCATTGGCTTACAATTTTCATAACTCATGAGAGTCGCTGGCGAGTTCTGCACATATCGATGTCAGAGTTACGCAGAGTTAGTATCACTGTGCCTTGTTCGCCGCGCCATTCGTTTCTGCTTCACTTGAGAGACCACCGGTGGCTCTCATGGTAGGGGCCCACCTACTGACTGACGGTGCGTGAGACCACTGGCGGCTATCATGGTAGGGGCCTACCTCCTGAATTACGATGCAAGAGACCACTGGTGGCTCTCGTGGTAGGAGTCCAACTCCCGAACGACGGTGCGTGAGCCACGGGTGGCTCTCAAGTTAGGGGCCCACCTCCTGAATGAAGGTACGTGAGACCACTAGTGGCTCTCATGGTAGGAGCCATCGGTGACCCTCATGGTAGGGGTCCACCACCTGAGTGACGGTGCGTGAGACCAGTGGTGACTCTCTTGGGAGGGACCCACCTGATGTGATGGTGCGTGAGCCACCGGTGGCTCTCATGGTAGGGCCATGCGTACGCCACCGATTTACTTCGTGGTAGGCAACGTGATATTTTGTAGAAATGAAACTTTCCGGGATTTGTTTCATAAAACGGTGTAAGTTTTGCTCTGAATTCCTTTAGTACGTCGAAAAACTTTAACATACGAATAGAAACATTTCGGGAAACCTTACATAATTTTTTTTTCACTCTTCTTTGAAAGGTAAATTTGGATCTCAAACACCAGTCGTTACATTTTGGTGAGAGCATCCCGTTGTGTATTCTTACTGGTCAAGTGTCGTTTTTATTATCGGATAGACACAACTTGTATGTTTAGTTTTATTCAATATTACTACACGTTTCGGCTCTCCACATCAGCCGTCATTAAGAAGGGCACTGGTACAAAAAAGAATAAAACTGATGACCAGTCGCTATTATTTAAATGTTCCATTATTCGAAAAATCCGAGAGTAGTGTTTCACATACTGCATTCCGCGGAACACAATAGAGTCGTGAGATGTGTGTAGGAGTTGCGCGAGGAAACAGAGATAGTAAGAAAATTTTGCTCGTTAGCTTTAACAGCTTCGCCATTTACGCTGTCGCTGCTTGTTCCACACCCAGCCGCTTGCTGAACTGAGACGCGAATATACGTACAAAAACATGGCGCTGGTAGGAAATATAGTGGCAGAAATGCTACTGACGGCTCACCTAGACGGGAAGTAAATAAATCAGAAATGCGATAAGTGTATGCGAGCATTTCAAGTGTTACTATGTCGGTATGAATTTCAATTTCATTTGCTTAATTCTGTCACATTATCATCCAGTACATCTTTGGGTTCCGTCTATACATTTGAAAATCCAACAACGTTCCAACGCCACAAAAGTTTTGGAAACGCTACCTCAGATGACGTGGGACGGGATACTGTAGTCGGAATAGCGACTTGGTACAGGCTGGACGGTCCGTAGATCGAATCGAGATTTTCCGCACCGGTCCCGACCGGCCCCGAGGCCCACTCAGCCTCCTATACAATGGGTACGGGGTCTCATTCCAGTAGGTACAGCGGTCAGGGCGTGGTGATGACTATTCAACCCCATCTAACGCCGAGGTCAGAAGAAGGACAGAGCTATACCTCTACTCCCCCTCTGCCCTTTCATTGCCTATTCTAGGGTGAACCACTTTTACCTTTTTACTACAGGTAATACAATTACAGCGAATCAGATGACGTGAGGGTTGCTGCCACACACTTTCTGACAGTTGAAGGTAGACAAATACGTTTGAGAGAAAATTCTCACCCAAAATTGATGCAAAAATGGCAGCGGATTATTGCTGCTGTGAATGAACTGTTTCAGCCACTAAGGTGTCGTGTTTAACTCTTCGTCCGCGTTACATGAGACAAAAGTTTTTAACACTCAACAATTATATTTTAAGATGCAATATTTGACATTTTTACATCTTTGTTTTTGGAGGCTCAAGTCACGTGCAATGTTAAGCCGTGTCGGCTGGTAAATACGGAAGTTTCGATGTTTTGCTGACCATGCATCTCAGTATAATCTTAGTAATTAACCAACTTCATGCACAAATTCTTGTTTTATAATAAGTTTATTATATGCCTCTACATGTTTCGAGCACTATGTGCTTATCATCAGGAGGTCAAAATTGTACTATACAGCATCTGGTATCATCACACCTGTAGGTGGCCGTCCGGTGCACAGGTTGAGTCCTCTCTCAACCTGTACACCGGACGGCCACCTATATTTTTGACCTCCTGATGATGAGCACATAGTGCTCGAAACATGTAGAGGCATATAATAAACTTATTAGAAAACAAGAATTTGTGTATTAAGTTGGTTAAATACTAAGATTACTAAGACGGACGTTTCGGTGGAGTTGAAACTTCATCTTCAGGTTCAAGCATTACTGAAGATAAAGGCACTGCAGTCCTTCAAAACGTGAGTCACTATTTACCGACTGACAGGGTGCAACACTGCACAGTCCTTGGGTCGTCATATCCAACTAAGACCTCAGCGATTTTTCATTACTTGCAATTTGACTTCCTACGTGCACTACTGCAATACGATTATGTACAGAATAATCGCGCAGGACCCTTTCCAAAACAGGGTAGTGATACAATACGTCAACTGCTGAGAAACAAATTTCCCCAAATAAAAGCAATGTAACACACGTCTGAAATTTCCAAGTTTTTTTATATTGAGGACCACAATGCAGTCAATGTACGTATAACGTACGTAACAATGAGGTGCGTTGGTGCAACTATTGTTGCAGTGGATAAACAATAAGTATTACATAATCTGAGTTTGCATTTTTGGCCTTAGTTATTCAGCATGCGATGCGAATGCGCCATACTGTCTTGTGGCTTGCCCGGCTCTACAATACTTTTCCACATTATATCATAAACGGCAAGAATTTCGAAAAAAAAAGTTACTGAATAAAATGGTTTTTTTTTTCTCTACAAATTTTGTCCGAAAATTTTTCATTATAAGAAGAAATGAGAGATATAATAAAAAATTTTACGTACGTTTTCATCTAAAGTACCCATTATTCTTGTCAGATTTTAATGAAACTTGAATTTTCTCGACAGATTTTCTACAACTACTCAAATACCAAATTTTATGAAAATCCGTCCAGTGCAGCCGAGTTTTTCCATGCGGACCGACAGAAAGAAAGACATGACGAAGTTAGTAATGTCTTTTCGCAATTTTCCGAAAGCGCCTAAAAATGCAGTATCTTTCGTTACATAAGACGATACACGTGTAAGGCACACCCTGTAATTAGCAACACGTGTAAGGCACATCCTGTACTTAGCAACGTGTTTTGCGCGTACAGTAGAGTTTTACCTTCCAGTGTCAAGAAGCAGGGTGATTTTTGGCAATATTTTTTACGGGAAAAAAAGCGTCTTATGAGGCCGGAAGTAGAGTGTAGCGCCCTCGTAATTCAGCCAACTAAACCAGTTGCCATGCAGGACGCATCTGGTGCTACGGCTGTGTTCTGTCACCATATGGAACATCAGACTGAAGGACCAACCAACCTTCGGCCGTCATTTATATATGCTTACTCAACAAATCTCGTTAGCGGCAAAGAAAAGAAAAGTAAATAAAATAACCATTTTCACCATTCTATGGGCTGGAAGGTCCGGGGATCGGAACACGGTGGGGGGGGGAGGTTTCCCGCACGTGTCCAGACAGACCCTGGGGCCCACCCCGCCTCTTACGCAATAGGTACCGGGTCATTCCCGAGGGTAAAGGGGCCGGGACGTTAACCACCCACCCCTATCTAGGTCAAGGTAAGAGTAGAGCTATACCTCTACTGCTCCTCTGTGCCTTTATGGCATGTTCTAGGGTGAAGTTTACCTTTGCCTTTACCTTTATTTTCACCACTACAAGGCGTTTACATGAGAAAACCAGAGCGAATTTAATTTGCCTATTATGATATCAGGTACAGCGCTATAATTTTAGGGTTTCAGCGCCTAAAGACAATGAATAACTACGTACAGTTTGAAAATAGTGTGCAGTAGCTGAATGTGTCTGTGGGTCTCTCCTGATGTTGTACATTAACAGCCGTTCATTGCCACTACAGCAGTCAATAAAGTGTGATGAAGTCCCCATGAGTATGATGTG
>Ga0123354_10004971_pt1 | contig 19108 bp, 15 predicted proteins | sample TergutLab28metaG_2_FD_97872 | JGI IMG/M metagenome (GOLD analysis project Ga0123354, IMG submission 97872) | Labiotermes labralis P4 segment gut microbial communities from Petit-Saut dam, French Guiana - Lab288 P4 | ecosystem: Host-associated > Arthropoda: Insects > Digestive system > Gut ...
CAAGGAATGGCAGAACGGGAAGGATATTCACAAGTTTTCTTCCAGCCGTAAGTCAAAAGTCTAAGAATCATATCCATGAGACCATCCGCAGTTGGCAACTCAATCGCAAGATGGGATTGAAACTTATGGACATAGATACCGAAATCGCAGCATCAGTACGAGGTTGGATAAACTACTATGGTAAGTTTTATCGTAACCATCCGCTAAACCCCATATTTCAGTAATTCTGCACATTACTTACCTTTTCCGGAATAAAAAACTTCAGCAATGCTAACAGAAACACAATTCAAGAACATATACGCCCGGTATCAATCTTCGGGCTTGACGATCCGTTCCTTTTGTACAAACGAAGGAATTAATGAGTCCAAGTTTTATTACTGGCAAAGACGTCTTAAACGTATTCTTCCCGGTAATAACAATATTGGCTTTATACCGGTTAAGGTGGAAGGCGCCCATGGATTAGCCCATGGAGAAGCTACCCCCTCCAACCCTGTATTCAGTTCACCGTTCACTGCTGAAAAAAGAGATAACAGTTTTGAAATCACTTATCCCAACGGAACGCGGTTAAAGTTTACCGGCGATGCTGATTATGAACTTGTCAAATCCCTGCTGTTATTAAACCGGTAAATCATGTTCAGTATGGATGAAACGATGCATTATACTGGAACATACACCTGCTCAATTCTACGTTCGCCGCATCGTCCGTCATGTATATGCCATAAAAGATAAACAGGCAGAAGTAGAAAAGCAAGTTCTCGGTTCGGCGCTGCCAATGCTTCCTATAGCCAAAAGTTATGCTGGTTCTTCGATTTTAGCGGAATTAATGATAAACAAATATGTGAACCACCTTCCTTTTTACCGTCAGATAGAGATGTTTAAGCAATTAGGCATAAGCCTGCCGGGCTCCACGGTCAATGACTGGTTTAAGGAAACCGCCGATTTGCTGCGTCCGCTTTATTACCGGCTTCGGGAAAAAGTACTGTCAACGGATTACATACAGGTTGATGAAACAACGATTCCGGTAGTAGACAATGAAAAGAACCGTGCAGTAAAAGGATATTTGTGGATGGTTCGTTCAGTGATGGAAAACACGGTTTTCTTCCACTATGACCAAGGGTCAAGGGCTCAGAAAGTGGTTGTAGAACTTCTGAAAGATTATAAAGGCGGCTCTTCAGACAGACGGTTATGAAGCCTATGCCATTTATGAAAACAAGCAGGGAGTCTTGCCCTTAGGGTGCTGGGCACATGCCCGGCGCAAGTTTGAGGAAGCATTGAAGGAAGATAAAGCCCGGGCACAGTATGCCCTGGAACAAATCGGCATGCTTTATGATGTAGAGCGTATGGCCGATGATAAAAACCTTTCTTATGAGGAACGGGCAAAATTACGCTCAAAACTTTCTTATCCGATTATCTGCGCCTTTGAAAAGTGGATACTCAGGGAATATCCCAACGTACTGCCCAAAGGCAGGATTGGGAAAGCTTTGCGATATACTTATAATATTTACCACCGTCTATCCCGTTATCATTTGGACGGCAGATACCGGTTGGATACGTGGTACTAAATAATTCATTTTTTTAACTTATTGCATATTAATTATATATTCAAATAATAATAGACAGTTAAACAAAAAAATTAAACAAAGAGTTAAACATTTTTTCCATATTATTTTAAATATATTACATATTCTGTTTATACTCAATTATATAAATATTTTTAAAGCTATATAAAAAATGAAAACAATACAATAATAAATTAAACACACACAATACCAACAACTTACATATTAATTTATTCCATTATTTAAAACGATAAAAAAAATTCCACTTTTATTCATCATATTTACAAATATTTACTACATTTGCAAAAAATATTTATACTCAGTACCACTTCTTCGTAAGAGGTGGAATTGGTGCAGAGTAAGGTAACACAGAATTAAATACAGTGTAATTATGAATGCTATTGCAAATATAGGTATTTATTTTTTTTACAATTCAGTTGGAAATTGTTTTTAACAACAATTTAATATGGTATATGTATTACTACCCATATTGTTTCTTATGTTGGCTGTTTTCCTAATAATAGGGAAACCCCAATCCATAGATTTGTATGTCAATCCATTTTTAGACTCCTTCGAGAAAACCGATTATGACAACGGCGGCAAGATAAAACAAGATTATTTACCTTGGAAAGACAAAGATTATTCGATCAAGGTGAATTACCACACTTTCTACAAATGGCAAAAAAATCCTTTTAATTGGAAACATAAAATCAGAGTAAAATTGGAGAATATTAAACTCCCTGACGGATTTCAAATCTCTACAAAAAAAATTGGAACTTGGGATTGGGGTGAAACACCACCTGATTTTGAATTAGAATTAATTAATTGCAACGGTTTTTTGGTAAAAATAGAACAGATTGATAATTTCATAGATTTATCTCAATTTCAACTTATAAAATTTTCTATAAATACCATTGTAGATGGAACAAATATCAGAGAAACACTTTATTATGATTTTTTGATTGGTGAAGATTTGGGCGATTCTTGGGTTTCTTTTGACACAGGAACTACGGCAACTACAATCGCTTTCAAAGATAATAATGAAGAAATTACAATTGTTAAAAACAAAGAAAGAAATTTACTGACTCCTTCTGTTTTGGTATTCGACAAGCATAATGCGAACAATTCGTTCTATGGAGAAGAAGCGGAAAAAAGAATAAAAAGCACGGAGAATTACACAGGTTTTCGTTCCATAAAAAAGTTATTGGGGTATAAAGACATAAATAAAGAAATTGGTAAAACAGGAAAAGAAATTGCAGCAAAATTAGTAAGTGATATTTTTAATGATATAAAACAAAATAATTTAGAAATTCTAAATACTAAACGGGCTGTTGTAGCAATTCCCAATAACTACACAGCAACAAAAATTAAAGATATGCTGTTTTGCATAGAAAATTTAAAGCAATTCAAGGAAATTCGCCCTATTTATGAAGCAGAGGCAATTGTTTTTTACTATATGTCTAACAAATCATCTTTAGAGGAAAAATTTGACTGTAGGAATAAAAGCAACAATGAAACGATACTGGTGTTTGATATGGGCGGGGCTACAATAAATGTTACTGTTGTTCAAATTAGTTCAAAGGATAAAGATACATACGAAGTAAATGTCTTGTCGAAAATTGGTTATGGAATTGGCGGCGACTCTATTGATTATTGTATATTGAAAAGTATTTTTAGTTTTTCTACAGAAATACCAGATTTGCAACAGATCAATATTTTTGACAAAACGGTTAAAGAAAAATTGTCGGAAGAAGAATATAAAAAGGTTAGAGAAGATTTGATAGATTTATCGTTTGATATTAAAAAAAAAATAGTTGAAAATCAGAGGAAACCCGAATTAATATCAGCTAATGATTTAGATATTTTCTTGAAAAAAGCACTGAATAAAAGTATTTCTATTGATGTAGAAAGTGATTTTTATAGAATTTTCAAGTTAAAATCAAGATTTTCTATTTTGAGAAACGAATATTTCACTCATTTGATTTACAGCAGTGTAACCGATGCGATAAAAGAGGTTTTAGATATTGCAGGGAAACCAAAAATAGAAAAAATAATTCTTGCAGGCAGAAGTTCGTCTTTCCCTGATATTGAGAATAATATAATCGGATCGTTTTCATATTCTCCTGATTTTATTGATTTAAATAAAATCGGAACTGCGAAAACAGCCGTTGCCGAAGGTGCGTGCTGGTATGCAATGAATAATAATTCAATAAAACTGAATAATTTGAAGACTTCATCGAATTTTGGTTTTATAAAAACAAAATCGCCGGATAAAAGGGCTATTCAATTTGAGTCAATGATTATGGCAGGAACAGATTTTACAGAAAAAGAAAAAGGGCAAATAAAATTTACGGAAAAGACGCTCATTTATAATGATCGTTTCAGTTTTGATAGTAACAAAGTAAATTTCTATCAAGTAATGAGTAGTGATGCTGAAAAAATTATAGCTGAAAGTCAAAAACATAAGTACAGTAAGATTGCCACTATAAAACTTTCACAAGAAAGCGAAAAGATGGGAATGAGGGTAAATGAAAATGATGATGTAAATTGCTCTGTAAAGTTGGTTTCAGGTGTGATTGAAAAGGAAAAAGGTGTTGTTGCCGATCAGGAAATAGCAGATGCTAACGATGAACACTATATTTGGATTTTTAATTAATTGCAGAATTAGATATGGAAAACATTGAACTTATATTATTGATTGTGATTGTGGCTTTGCTGATTATCTTGTTGATTATTGTCATAATACCAACAGTAACGAAAAAATATAAGAGGAAACAACATCCAAAATTGTTTGAAATTCTTGGTGAGCTATCTGACAAAATGGATGTATTGCTTGATTACGCAGAAAAAGCAGATAACTATGATGAGCTAGTAAATGAATTTAATAAGACGCAAAAGCAAATAGCTCAACTTGAAACAGAACATATTAATATTTCGAAAGAAAAAATAAAATTACAAAAAGAGTTTGAAGAAAAAAGTAAAGCTATTTCAGAAAAGATTCAATCAATTGAGAGACAAAGTAATACTAACAAAGAACTATTAATTAAAGTGCGGAAAGCAGAACATTTAAAAGATTATGCAGAGAAGGTATTTGTTTATCTACAATTTATTGAATCAATTGTAGATACTGCGAACAACTATTGCATTGAATATGGCAAAAAAAATGAAGATACCGCAAAAGTTATGCTTATTCTTCTACTGCAGGCATTAGAAAAAACAAAAACAATGGCAAAATGGGAACAAATATGTGGAGACATCCAAGAAAAAGAGATTGTTGTTTTGAATAGCACCTTAAAAAATTGTTTTCAATCAGACAGAGAAACAGAGCAATTAAAAGCATTTAAAACAAAATGTATCAGTGAGCTAAAAGACTACACAAATGCAATATTGATTCTTTGTGAGGCTTACAGTAATCTGTCAATGTTTAGTGAAAATAGTAATGGTGATGCTTCGAGTTTAGAAGATGAGTTTAAAAATGAAATAGCAGAAATAAATAATAGAGCAAAAACTATTGGGATTACAGAGATTACTGATGTGAAAATTTTCACAAAGATAGATGACAACAAAGGTGCAGAAGCAACTTACGGGCAAATTTTATTTCCATATTCAATAGTGAAGAACTTAAAAAAAGACGATGTTGCCCAAATCATTTCTTTTGGAATGAAAACCGAGTTTGAAGATAATATATCTAAAACAAAAGTATTAACAAGATAAATTCAATATATATATATATAACTTTATGGATAGTCTTATACATTTTTTTCAAAGTTTTGGACAGTATTACTTGAATGCAAAAGACAGTTGGGTATATTGCATCCTAATTCCTGTGGCAACATTATTATTAATATGGTTGCTGACTATATTAAAAATATTCAAAAGGAATGAATTAAAAACAATTTTTCAAATACATCGTGCTTTGATAATCAGTTCACTGATTGTTGCAATGGTTTTGGTAGCGATAATTTGTTATTTCTGGTCAAAAAATATTTTTGCTGAAAACAAAGCAGAATTGGCTCTTCTCATTTCTCTGGCTGTAGCTTTTGTTGTTCCAATAGTCTCGTTTGTAATGTTACGAAACTATTGGAATAAGCATAATGTAAATGACATTGTCAGTCAGCCGATTTCGGCAGTGCAGGCAAGCAATAACATCCCGATTATCAACAAAGCTTTCAATAGAACTAAATTGTTTTATTTGTTGCCACTCATTGGATTTTTGTTTTTATTGTTTTCGTTTAACGGTGGTAAAAATCTAATCTCTATTGTTTTTGATAATTCGCCAAGTATGGACTTGAATGCTGCCACAAATGCTTTATCTCAAACATTCAACAGATTAAATGAAAATAATGAAATTATTTTTACTAATCTGAATAATAAGGTTTCAGATGCCGAAGGCGGCAAATATTTCAAGGATATTCTTGCTATAAAACAATCAAAAAAAATAAAAGTAGGTTCTAATTACGCTTATAATACTCCAGAAGAAGCAAATCAGAATTTTCAATCAACTATTTTAGCTGCTGAAGGCAGCCCTATTTGCGAAGTAATATGGAAAATGTGGCTTTTCACAAAAGAAACGAAAGCAAATAATGACTATAAAAACAAGCTGCTGATAGTCATTACAGATGGTGATGAAAATTGGATAGATATTAACGACTTGCGACAAAATAACAAATTCTTTTATGAAGACGCTGAATTTGCAGAATATTATACGCCGGAAAATACACACATAGTTGATTATTCAAAAGATGGAAATGGCATTGTAATAAAGATGTTTGAAGAAAACGGCGCAGCTATTTATCCTGCAGTAACAAATGTTGATGATTATCTTTCGGCGCTTGATGAAGCATTGTCATCATTTCAAAAGAACTTTTATCTGATTGCTTGGACAATTGCAATCTGTGTAATATTTACCTTAATCGGCTTATGCATCACGCCTAAAAAAATAACAATATGAAAAGATTTTTATTTACTCTTATTTTAGTTTTCAGTATTATTACTGCAAAAGCACAGAAAGATGTTTATGTTTTGGTTGATTTATCCAAAACTATGTGCCCAAATCAGTTACAGGAAGCACGAGCAGCATTGACTCAAATTCTTAAAGGAACAACTCCGACGACTCTCAATTTTTCAACAGGAGATAAATCTGATTTGCAAAAACTTAAATTACAGGCTAATGATAGATTATCTATCAATGAATTTGGAGACAGAGAATTTACCTGGAAAATGCCTTCCCCTTCTTTAACTGTAATAAATAACAACAATATCGACGATATCGTTAATAATAGTAGTAAATGGATACCAAACCAAGAGTGGACGTTTCTTACTTTGGCAAAAGCTAAAATTGCTGAATATGCAAGAAAATACAGCAATAAAAGAAGCTTTGTTTTATGTATAATTAGTGATGACGGCTTTGATGATTTTCCTTCAAATGTATATCCCCGTTATACCAATGAGCAAAATCAGTTAATTACTAAATATCAATCTAAAAGTGAAGGAGTTAACGAAAATAGCAACTCAACTTTTATTATGGACGAATCAACAAAACAAAAAAAATCTGCACAAAATTTGAGGTTTGTTATTTATACGGACATAAAAATTGCTAATTTTATTCCAAGCAACCCGATAATCAATTCCAATGAAGGAATTAATATCATTACCCCAACAAGGGCTAAAGGAGACAAACCTTTCCCTATTTACGACGAAAACATTAAACTCGAATGGGAATGTACTTCAAAATTATCTAATTTGATTTATAGTGTTATGGTAACCGGTTATGATGGAAATAATTTTTCATATATAACTGATACATTAACCACCAAAAATTATTTGTTAAAATCACTGACAAATGGGAAATATGAAATTATTGTATCTGCAAATAACTTGCCAATTATTTCAGATACAACATACATTGAAGTGAATATTATCAAAGACACTAATATTAAAATTTCCTCACCCGTCGGAACTAAAGCGAAACCAAATAAAATTGATGGAAACGATGTAAATATAAGCTGGCGGTGCCCTGATTGTGATGAAAACACAACCTATAGAGTGAGCGTTTCAGGGATTGACGGAAATAGTGAGAGAGTGAAACCCTTAACAGTAAAAAACTTCTCGGCAAGTTTCAATAACTTGGCAAGCGGAAAATATCGAATTACCGTTTCGGGCGATAACGGTGCAAGCTCTGATACAACTTATATTGAAGTAAGTAGCAGTGGCGTCGGTTTGTTTTATGTTTTGCTGTTACTTGCAGCAATCGGAGTTGGCGGTTATTTTTTATGGAAAAAACTATTTGGTCCAAAAACAGATCCTCAAAATGAAAATCCCGGCAATGACACCGGGAAAAAACAATCATCAAACAATAACAATACGAATAATGGCTCGGATGACGATATGTTCTGATAATCAAAAAAATAACAAGATATGGAATTTTTAATAGATTTATTTTTTAAAGTCGATTACACAAATCTTCCTTTTGTGTTGACACGAATAATCGTGTTTGTGCTATCAAGCGCACTAATTATTTGGGCGTTGTGGGCAATTCTTTCAAAACAAATGTATAAAAAGAACGATAAATTGCCTAAAGAATACAAACTGAAACTTGCATTTATTTGGAGTTTGATATTCTACTATGTGATTTTCAGCATCTATCTGTTCTTTTTCTTTAAACGAAACGGAATTGAATCGTTCCATTGGTCGAATCCCAGATTCTACTTGGAAATATCGGGGCATTTAATCAGCATTATTGCTTCTATACTCTGTTTTTTAATTAGTCAATTCAAATTAGCAAATACAATAAAATCGTAATTTTTAATTTATAAAATAATTATGACAACACCAATAATTATCATAGGACTGGGAACCAGCGGTTTGCATGTTCTCGAAAATGTACAAAAGTACTATTACGAAAATTTTAAGATAAATAAACCAACGAATGTAGAGTATCTATATTTGGAAACCAACGAAAACAATCACCCTGCAGGTACGCCAGCAGGTGACAATATTCAACGAGTGTATATTAGTTTAGATAATATGGCCGATATGATTTCGGGGATAAACAGGTATTGTGGCAATCCGAAGTGGCTGCCTGATACGGGTACAGTTCTTACTGCAGGGCTTGGCGCAGGCGGCATTCGTTCATGCGGACGCTTAGCTTTGTGGGGAACAAACGACAAAGGCAACAATTTCGTAAAAGTAATTGAAAAAATCAATGAGGCATTCAATAGAGTATGTCCAACGCATGGAGATGACGAAAAACCAATAGTGTTTGTGACAGGAAGTCTTACAGGAGGAACAGCCTCGGGCGCATTTATTGATTTTGGTTATCTGATTCGTCACCTCATTCCAGGAGTAAAAGCTTTATACGGATTGTTTTTACTGCCCAAATATCCTGATACTACAAGAGGTTTTGAGGTTATATATGGGAACACTTACGGCGCTATTTACGATTTGGATTATTACAACAAAGTTGAAAATAAATATACTGAGAAGTGGCCTAATGGCACAGAAACGGATTATGAAATGCCGCCTTACGCATTGGTGCAATATATAAGTCAGGATAATAAAGTTGGTTTGCCTTCCATTAAAAATTTAACAGGACTGTATAAGATAGCAGGGCTATATTTGTTCCTTAATATAGTAGGAATTTACGACAAACGCATGGAGCGGTTGGTTGATTATTTAGGTAATAATGATACCATGAAGTACGGAACTTTCGGTTTGTCGGCTATACAGTTCCCAAAGGATAATATTCAAGACTTTATCGCTTGCAACCTAAGTATCAATCTTTTAAGACGACTTGTTGATTTGAAGGAATATTACAAAAAAGGCGACCAGAAAAATCCGATAAATAGAAGCAATATCAAAAATCTTGTTCCTCAAAAAATGGATGATGTTATTATCGAAGCTTTCAAGAATTTGAATACCGGTTATGATAAAGATTTACAGGTAACCATGATGAAAGAAGTTGAAAAAATCGGCAAGAATGATATTGCCGGTGACAAAATGCAATATATAATCTCTTTGTTTTCGAGTAACTATGACGATAAATTCTATTCGAAGATAGGTGGGAATATGCTTACCGCTCAAAAAATTATTGTGGATGGTATTTACGACATGGTTGATAAGGCATTGCAAAACACTGAAAATTTGTATTACGCAAAATTTGTACTCGAAGATATTGTAGAATATATCGACAAATTATTAGATTACTGGAAAAGTTTGGGACTTTCTTCGTATGCCAACAAATGGGACGATAAACTCAGAGGAGAAGTGCAAAAATGCCTCAGTAATACTTATAATATAGTCTTGGAACAGGATAATGTACTGCTTGACCGTTTACAAAATATATTGGAATTATTGAAAATGCATCACTCTATTACTCTGTTGTATAATATTAAGAATCATATTAGAGAAGGCAAAATCAGAATTGAAGGCAATGAAAAAGAGTTGCCTAAAATTCAATTTTTTAATGATTTGATTGAAAAGTTAATTACAGTGATTGGCTCGGTTGATAATAATGATGATAAGGAAACAAACAAATACAACTTTGAAAAACGGAAAAAGAATATTCTTGGTGAAATAGATGACACAACCATAACGATTACCAAGGTTTATCCTTCCGGTTTTGATGAAAAAGGACATAAATGTTTTGACATGGAATGTGAAAAAGGAATGAAAGTTTTCGAGCATAAAAACGGTCAGGTACGTTCATTGATACGATTAAAGAATATTCCTGATTTTAATTTATTGAATTATTTCAAAAATCTATTGGCTGGCAAATTCCAACAGGAAATCTATCTTGATTTATTGAGAGAATATCGTAAAAAAATAAATCAATCCGATTGTGTGGAAGATTATGATATTCTTACTTTTATCAACTCTACGGCAAAAAATAAGGAAGTTTGCATCAATACGGCAAACAAAGCCAATTATCCGTTTATCAGACTGTCGCGACCGTTACCTCCCGACAAGAACTTACCACATTTTATAGTAAGTAATGATACACATAAAATATCAAGTATTATAAAAAATTTTAGTGTCAATAGCGAGTTTACATTTAAAGATATTACCGACGACGAAAAATTAGAACTTCCCGAACTTAAAAACATTATAGTGTTTTACGAAGAAAAAAGTAATTTCGACCCGATTAAAGACATTACATATATCAAACAAATGAAAGAGGTGTATGAAAAACGGCCATTAGACTTAGCAAGCACCGATGAAACCGACGTCACTTGGAACAAAAAACGTAAAGCATATTCAACAACCCAACAAATAACACGCTAAATTTTTAAGAATATGATAGCAATTTCAGAAAATCAGGCAAAAGATATTAGGACTGAAAAAATCAAACAGAGAAGAAATGCAATAGGTACTGCTATTCCGGTAGCATTCCTTCCGTTGTTGATTTGGGCGTTGTTCTATTTTGGCGTTTTCCCAAACAGCCCTTCATTTACGAAGGATATCCAAGAACCTGTGGCAAAATTAGTCACTAAAAACGGTGTTGGAACTGCATTTCTCATTTCGCCTACTACACTTTTAACTGCTCGCCATGTAGTTGATGGCATGTCGGTTGGTGAAGAAGTTGAATTGTTTTTTGAGCATTCGCCAAGCCAAATGCAAGTAAAGGCAAAAATAAAATACATCGCTCCAACCGACAAGCAAATTATAAATGGTCAGGTAGATACGGAATATTTTCTATCCGATTTGGCCGTTTTGGAAGTGGAAGAAATAAACGATATAGAGCCACTAATATTAGGTGAATCTTCCTCTGTAGCAAACCTCGACGAGGTAATTCTTATCGGCTACCCCGGCGGCGACTATTCCATTACCAAAGGCAACATCAACAGCCAAACTTATGATGGAGTAAATTTGTTTAAACTTGACGCAACCTCTAATCCTGGCAACAGCGGTGGACCATGTATTTTAAAAGATGACAATACAGTAATCGGCATTTTGGTGGGCGGCAGTTCCATTGATAAACAGGGTGAAAATATTGCCTTGAAAATTGATGATGTGAAAGTTATTTTAAATAAGGCGGGGATAAGTTATTAAGTGTAGTGAGGGATTCATTGTTACATAAGTTATTGAGTTGGATAGTGGCAAGCAGTGTGGGGTTGCTTGCATTGCCCATTTCCGTATTTATCATCATTTTTTCGCTGTATCCTGATCTGGTAATGGATAAGAAACCAAAAGAATTTCTGAAACTTAAAACTTATTATGATATTTGTGATACAACGAAAAAAGATAATGCATTTATAAATAATCACCCTGATACTCTTTCGTCTTATGAGAAAATTACTTCGGCAATAAACAAAAATCATTTATTAGTTATTGACCAAACTTTATCAACAGTGTTTGATAGTATAAATGAAGAAGATTTTTTAATGTTTAAAACGAAATTGAAAAATTCAATTCATTCTACTTATAAAGATAGTATTCCTAATAAAGTAAAATCATTGCTTTATCTAAAACTAATTGAAACATTTGACGCTGCTCGTGATACTGCTTGCAACAATTTGTTTGTCTATTTTTATTACGGTAATGTAACGAATGCTCAGGATTTTAATTTCCATAACGAATGGATCCAATTTAATATGGATAGTGTAATGAAAAGAATAATAGATTATGAAAATTATACTACAAAAATGAGCAAAAAAGGAAAAAAATTGAATCAATCGACTGATTTTAAAACAATATTTAGTGATGTTGAAAAAAAAATTGCTGATGAAAAAAACAAGAATAAAATAACATTTGATTGTATTACTTTTTTATCAGATTTTGACCACGATTATAGAGTTTCTACATTACTAAATGAAGATTTTGTCCAATTAAAAAATACTACTAAAGACACCAAAATTAACTTAATCGCGCTTTGGAGGGCAAAAGAGAACGAAGAGAAAGAAAAAAGCGAGAAAGAATTTATATCAAAATTTAAAACATATTTTGTAAAAGTTATACATACAGAGATATTACACATTGATGAATATAAAAACGAATCATTTACAGGAAACAGCGATTTTTTAGAATTTAGAGAAATAATAACCTATAAATTACCTGAATACGAGAATTATGTTGCTCGTGAACCAATAGACTTTTGGGCTGAAATATCTAATTCTTTAAGATATAATGATGCGGAAGTTAAAATAGTGTTAGATACAAAAGGGAAGTTTAGATGGAAAATAAAAAGTATATCTGATGATAACAAGACTTTTATCACGTTTAGAAATAATTGTGATGAAAATGACAAAAGAAGATGTACATTAAATCAATGGTATGAAGATACTTGTGATTGCCTTTGGCTGTCTATCAAGTTAGAACACAATTGCAATTTAGATGATTTAAGATTTTGCTATTGTGTCGAAGATAGCATTATTGAAAATAACAATATTAAAAAAAATTACAGATTTGAAGAACGTAATATTAAAGTAAGAAAAATTTTTATTGAAAATAAACAAAAAGAAATTCTTACATTTATTTGCAATACTTTCTGTATCTTATTGATTATCACTATTATATCAGGTGAAATTTTAATTATTAATGACATATATTATGAATGCAAACGAAAAATCAAACGAAAAAGGGGAAAATAAATGGCCTTTGATAAACGCTATTTTCTTTTTTATATTAACATCTTTATTGGGATTATTTCTACGTCTCACGATAGGAATGGATAGTAAAAATTTTATAGCTTTGTCTTTACAAATAACAATTGGACTAGCACTTATTATAAACTTAATATTTTTGTTTATTTCTTGTTTCTGTTTATTGGATATTAAAAAATTTAAATCTAAATTCAAAACAACAGAAGTAGTACTGCCAACATCTGTATCACCGCCACAACTGCAAGACGGACAATCACAGCTGCAAAAACAAGACGCAACAAAAGGAATAACAGCAACAGAAACAGCAGAAATGGAAGCACAATTAAAAATTAGCTATCTTAATGAAATAAAAGAAAATATATCTAATATTTATCTGCCTCTGTCATCAAAGGACGATAATTATACGATAAATGACATTAAAGGTGCAATAGAAACCTATATAAATGAAATCGAAAATATAAAAACACAAGATACAGTGCAAAATGACAGTAAAAAATAAATTCATAACGCAATGAATCGATACATAATCCCAAAAATCTTTTGTGCATTAGGCGCACTGACAATTTTCTTAGGCGTGTTTTTTAGCGAATTGAATATTACGTTGGGTAATTTTTTAATTAGCGGCTTTATCGCAATTGTAGTAACCACAATATTATTACTGCTTGCCATTTTAGCGTTCAATATGAAAACAGCTCATAAGAAAAGAATTAGAAAAACGATAAAATGCAAAACGGTCGAAATTATCAGCATTGTCCTTTTTGCAATAATAGGCATTAGCAGTTTACTGATTTTTAACCATTGCATTACCGTTTGGTTACGCGCAGGCGAGATAAAGGAAAAACTGAATGTCCGCCAATTGGAAAATATGTTGCCTGAATACGAAAACTATGCCAATCAAAGAATTGCGAACTACGAAAGTCAATTAAAAGATGCCATTCTTTATAAGAAAATGCAGCCAAGTGAACTTACTAATTTGGGTTTTGATACAAATTCTCCTGAGGCATTGGAAATCCAAAAAACGCGAAAAATCGAAAAACTGAAACAGGTTGTACGCCCACATATTTACAAAAACTTAACAGATACTATTAATGCTGACATAACTAAGTTTATCAGTATTGTTGAGAATTTTTCGCCAATTACTGCTCCAAAAAATATTACAAGAATTGAACAATGGGCAAAATATTATGAGCAACAATTAATAAATTTTTCTCACTATAAAATGAAAGGTGAAAATGCCGAAGATTTCCATTTTGAAAGCGCTTTCGGCGATGTAGAAAATATTTTAACCGATTATACAGATTACTATTTGCCTCAACGCTTTACAGGATACTTGATAGGCATAATTGCCTTGATCTGCATGCTGTTTCCCTATTTTTGGGGCAACAGAAGTATTAAAATCACTAAAAATAAACATTAAACATTATGGCAGAAACAAAAGAACAAATACTCCGAAACATTAAAGAGAATTACAATTACTATACTGCTTTTGAAGTCAAATCTTTTTTGACAGACAGAATAATTTCAGAAGTTGAGTTGTTGAAATCTGTTGAAGGTGATACGGAAATTGTTGAGGCAATTAAAAATTACTCCAATCCTGTTTTGGAACACAACACAAATCAAATTCCTGATCGAATAAAAGATTATTGTACAGAAATTTACTTTTGGGGATTGGCTTCTGCCGGAAAAACTTGGGCTTTGTCAGGAATTTTAAATACTATAAATTCCGAAGGTCATTTGAAATTGTACGGAAAATACGACAGCGAGCAATGTATTAGTTCAGATTATTTGAATGGTTTATTAAATGTAATCAACAACAAAAAGCCAATCAACATTTTCCCTAATAAAACTACTAACGAAACTCTTCGTTATATGAACTTTAAACTGTTAAATGACGGCGAAGAACGAAAAGTTGCTTTTATTGATTTGTCTGGTGATGTCATACAAGCGATTGCTAACGAAAATGTCCTCAAAACGCACAAAGATTTGGAAAAAGAACGAAATTTGGTGGAAAACTTGTTGAGCAATAAAAATCGAAAAATACATTTCTTTTTTATTGATTATGCAAATGACGATAATAACGGCAAGCAAAATATTCATTTTTCAAATTTGTGTGCTATTTTCAATTCAAAAAAATATTTTGAAAAGAATACTGATTTTATTTATATCGTTATTACAAAAGTAGATATGATTGATGAAAACGAAAATAATAGAAGGAATAAGGCGATAAAATATTTTAACGAGAATTATAGAAGTTTTAGGAATAATATAGGTAAAATTTGTCAAGATAATGAGATAGATTTTGGTGATGAGTATAAGACCGGCGATTATTCTTTTCTTGACGATTATACTTTAGATTTTTCGATGGGCGAAGTGCTATTTTTAAGGATGTGCCGGTTTAATAAAACATCTTCACTAAAAATTGTGAAGATTCTTTTGGATAAAGTACAAAAAGAAAGGTCAGGCAAATTTTCAATATTTGGTTAAACATTTAAAATACAATATGATATGATAAAAATAATATATGGAGTAACAGATAATAGTTCCGTTTGTGAACTTATATTTCCCAAACAAGACAACCTGGGAATATCAAGTTTGGTAAATCAATCAGTAATAAAAAATGATATTTCTGAATCAATGGTCGGAGAGCATTTTTATTCTATATATTGTGTTGGCGATTTTTATGTTTTCTCAAAAATAATTATTGTTTACGAAAAAAGTAAGCGTATAAGTTATCGTGCATTTATGATTGCTCTTAAATCTGATGAAAAAAGTAAAGGTTATAATATTTTGAAGGAAATAACCCAATTGGAAAGTCAATATACGAAAAAACAAGATATAAGTCAATCGAGTACAGTGACTGATGAAATTAAAATCGGAAATGATACGGCAACATCAAAACAGATTGTTGCAATATATTATAACGGTATAGATGAACTCGAACAACATTTCACGATCAAAAATACCTACAAGCAATACGAAACAATCTATTTTATAGATAAAAGCCTTTATGGCGATGAAAAAGATCCAATAAATGCTTTGAAAAGATTAGATGAAGTGTTTGATTCTAAAACTTTTAATAATTATAATCTCCAAAATCACGCAAATGATTCTGAGCAAGAAGATATAAATTCAAGCAAAGCAAAATTTAACGAAATAATAAAAAATAAAAAATTCATTTTGGGTATGCTAATGGGTATGTTACTTGGCATACTAGTTGGTATTATAGGATTTTGGAGTTATCAAAAACTATTTTCTGATGATGATGTAGAAGTAAATACGCAAGATTGCAACTATCAGAATATCATTACCGAAAAAGATAATCAAATAAAAAAACTGGAAAGCGAAATACAAATCCTTGAAGATTCTATTCAAAATATGCCAAAACAAAACATTACCACACCAACAGTCAATAGTAGAGGTAATCAAGAAGGTGAAATAAAAGACCAAACAAGAGATAGCAACACTCCTATACAAGATAATGAACTGCAAAATTTTTTGAAGATAGAATGCAAAACAATGAACCTTAACGAAATAATTAAAACAATTAATTCATTTAGGAATTGGACAAAGACAAAAAATTTGATGGGGTTTGCTAATTTCGTAACTCTTATTTGCAAAAATCCACCTTCAAAAATTGATATAATAACTTTTATAAAAGACAATCAATCAAATTTTAGTGAAAATGATGAATATGTAAAGTTTGTTAAATATTTAGAAAAACAAGACGAAATTTTTTTCGATAAAAGAACAAAAAAAATAGATGGTATAAATAATAAAACTTTGCAAGATATTGAAAAAGAATATGGTTATCATCAATAGTATCAGTGAATTATGGACTTAAAAACAAGAGTAAAAACAATATTAATTACTGTTATTTGGGCAATATTGCTTGGAGCAAGTGGATATTTAGTATATTTTTTTGTAACTGATATATTATCACCGCCACCTAAAAATATAATAACAAAAAATCTTTTTTTTGAAAAAGATTCGATAGATATTGCTAACTTTAAAAACACAATAACTGATATTTGTGTATATCCCGAACCAGATAAAAACGATATTTCGTTTTCATTGCAAGAAGACAAAATCAATGATTTTATTGACGACAAGCAATATCAATCTCTGTGGAAAAGATTTAATTATGAATACACAGAGCATTTTATTGCTCTTGGTGACCAATATTTTAACAGGTCAGACTGGAATTGCAACGATAATATAACTAAACACAGTTTAAAAATCAAAAACAATGGTTTTGTTGAACTCAATACGCCTATATGGAATAGCTTGGAAGGTTTTGAAACAAACATCACTTGCTATAATGAAATGCAATATTGCATAAGCAAAATAAAAGGAATTGCCGGCAATTTGAGAAATCATATTTCGGTAGATGAAATTGTTAACATTAAAACTCAAAAACAAGATTTAGTAACTCGAAGTTGTATAAAAAACAAAAGTGTAGAAAGTGAATTAATAAATGAATATAAAAACTTAGAAGAGCAAGCAAAGGCAAATGCAAGATTAACTGTCACGCCGATAACATTAGAGTATGATGCTTCGGGAAGTAGTATAACTATTAACGTTAATACTAATGTATCGTCTTGGTCTTATTCGAGTGTTTATTCTTGGCTGAAAATTAAAGAAAGTGCTTCTTCTTTAACAATTATTTGTGAAGCAAACCCTGATACAAAAGAAAGAACAGGCAATTATGACATTAAAATATCTTTCGACAAATTTGAAACACCGTGGGAGAAAACATTTGCAACAATTAATATCAAGCAAAAAGGAAAGGCAGCAGTTGATCTCTCAAGTGCCGCTTCGATGTTGCGTTCAGCAGTAAATAATAGCCCAACTCAAGTGCTTAGTAACGGAAAATACAAAGGGCAACTTAGCAATGGAATACGTAGTGGATTAGGGGTGTATTATTGGGATTCAGGCGAATATTATTTTGGTAATTGGGTGAATAACAATATGAATGGTTACGGCATGCAAATTGTTCCTGCAGGAACGATAATTCCAAATTGTCCTAATTGTGTTGTCTTTGTGGGAAATTGGAGTTCTGGGAATAGATCAGGCCAAGGTACTTGCTATGATGCCCAAGGAAAATTGATTTACTATGGTAATCTCAGAAATAATAAACCAACAGAACGTTATCCAACAACAGGATATAATAATTATATGTTTAATAAGGAAATAAAATATGATAATGGAGATAAATACATAGGTGAAATAAAAAATGGAAAAAGGGACGGGCAAGGAATATATCTTTGGACTAATGGCGATATGTGGTATGGCTCATGGAAAGATGAGATACGCAGAGGTTATGGAATATACATAAGTTACGGAAGAAATATAACCACAGGCAGATGGAACGGAGATACCTATTTAGGAAATTAACCTCGTACAGGAGCTTATCCTTGTCTGAAAATCTCTCAGAGCTCTCTGAATGTTTAATAGATAAGTAAGAGAGGATTCTAATAGATTTATATAAGTGTCCGAAATATATCTGAATTTATCATAGGGGGTTTACCGGATGGTTACGACTGAAATATACGAACTTTTAAAACAGAAATTAATATAGAAACATGAAATGATTAGTTTTGAATTATTTAGTCATTGCAACCCTTGCAGTATTAGCTGTATTATCCTATACTCGGCTATAAATTGAGTTATCAAATAGTTGAAATTTAACCCAACTTGCCGTTTTTACCCCATAAAAAGTTCAAATTCACCCAAAATTGAGTTTTAGAAAAAATGTGTATTACACATACACAGTATATTATAAAATTAGTGGCTTTAAAAAGTCGTTTGTAGTCCCAGAATAATATATTAGTATTTGGTTATATTGCTTTTTTTCCCTATCTTTGCGGCGTCAAAATTATTTAGTGATGTTTATAAAGCGAATAGACAAAAGCAGCAATAAAACGGGCAAGAATTATTTTACTTACCGTC
>Ga0123354_10004976_pt1 | contig 19103 bp, 22 predicted proteins | sample TergutLab28metaG_2_FD_97872 | JGI IMG/M metagenome (GOLD analysis project Ga0123354, IMG submission 97872) | Labiotermes labralis P4 segment gut microbial communities from Petit-Saut dam, French Guiana - Lab288 P4 | ecosystem: Host-associated > Arthropoda: Insects > Digestive system > Gut ...
GTGGAGATACCTACCTCAAAAACGAAAAGAGAAATAACCAAAATATTGTTCGAAAAAGGGTACATATTAAATTATAAATTTATGGATGACGTTCACCCCGGTATCATTAAGATCGCTTTGAAATACCATCCGAGTACCAAACAATCGGCAATAAACACCTTGAAACGTGTGAGTCGCCCCGGGCTACGTAAGTATGTGGGCGTGGACGAGATGCCCTCCGTATTGAACGGCTTGGGGATCGCAATTGTCTCTACTTCACGCGGTATGATGACCGATAAAGAAGCCAAAACTCAAAATGTGGGCGGCGAAGTAATTTGTTACATTAGTTAATAGGAGGAATTTGTTATGTCAAGAATAGGAAAATTACCCATTACGCTACCCCAAGGCGTAGAGATTACAAGAGATGAAAAAAGCCAAATCGTTACCGTAAAAGGTGCTAAAGGCGAATTGAAACAATTTGTAGATGGCGACATCACGTTTACTATCGAAGATGGTAAACTTAACCTCCACCGCCCTACCGAACAAAAACGCCACAAAGCGATGCACGGTCTTTACAGAGCGTTGCTATCCAACATGATAAAAGGCGTTTCGGAAGGCTTCGAAATCAAACAGGAATTAGTAGGGGTGGGATACAAAGCCGAAGCAAAACCCGGCAACATGCTGGAAATGAGTTTGGGCTATTCTCACAACCTGCTCTTTGAACTCTGCCCCGAAGTTACTGTTGAAACCATCAATGAAAAGGGGAAAAGTCCTCTTATCATTTTGCGTGGTATTGACAAACAACTATTGGGACAAGTAGCCAATAAAATTCGCTCCTATCGTAAACCCGAACCTTATAAAGGAAAAGGGATCCGCTTTGTGGGCGAAATTGTACGTAAAAAAGCCGGTAAATCCGCTGAAAAATAAAATCATTATTAACCTCTTCATAAAGTTTGGAACATTATGGCATTTAACAGAAAAACATTTAGACGCAACAGAATAAAAATGAGGATCCGTAAAACGATTCACGGATCTTCAGACCGCCCGAGAATGTCGGTTTATAGAAGCAATCGCGATATTTATGTGCAATTGATTGACGACCATGCAGGCGTTACGCTTGTATCTGCTTCATCGGCAATGGCCGCTATTCGAGAACAAAAAGCAACCAAAGTCGAAAAATCTGCGATGGTAGGCAAATTGGTAGCTGAAAAAGCAAAAGAAGCCGGCATCAGTACCGTAGTTTTTGATAGAAACGGCTACTTGTATCATGGTAGAGTAAAATCTTTAGCGGAAGCCGCAAGAGAAGGTGGTTTAATTTTTTAAAAATAAGGAGAAACAATTATGTCAAGTTTAAAAATTAAAAGAATCAAAGCAACCGATATTGAATTAAAAGATCGTTTGGTTGCAGTAAACAGAGTAACCAAAGTTACAAAAGGGGGACGTACATTCAGTTTCTCTGCTATTGTTGTGGTGGGTGATGGAAATGGAATTATCGGGTTCGGTTTGGGAAAAGCGAAGGAGGTTTCTGCCGCTGTTTCTAAAGGAATTGACGACGCTAAGAAGAATATCATTCGCGTACCGGTTTACAAGGGCACTATTCCCCATGCCGCAGAAGGAAAATATTGCGGCTCGTTAGTATTTATGAAACCCGCTGCGCCCGGTACCGGAGTGATCGCAGGTGGCGCCATGCGTGCTGTTTTCGAAACTGTGGGTATCAGCAACGTGCTGGCAAAATCGAAAGGATCTTCCAACCCGCACAGTGTAGTAAAAGCCACCATCAATGCATTGGCACAAATGCGCGATGCTTACAGCGTGGCACAAGTACGCGGCGTTGGATTAGATACCGTGTTTAACGGGTAATTATGATTTGAAATTTAAGATTTAAGATTTAAAATTTAAAAATTTAAGAGATTGGTGGGAGCTATCAGTCTCTTTTTTTGTTGTAATAAATAAACCAAATGCTTAGCCAAATCCTTAAAACTTATTGGGGCTACGACCAATTCCGCCCATTGCAGGAGGAGATTGCGCTTTCTGTGATGGAAGAAAACGACACCCTGGCGCTGCTGCCCACCGGCGGCGGAAAATCTATCTGCTTTCAAGTGCCGGCATTAGCAAAAGAGGGACTCTGTTTGGTGATATCTCCATTAATTGCGCTGATGAAAGATCAGGTGGAAAACCTTAAAAAAAGAGGCATTAAAGCAGAAGCGATCTTCTCAGGAATGAGTAATCATGAGATAGATAGAATTCTTTCAAACGCCATTCACGATACCGCTTTTAAGTTTCTCTATGTTTCACCCGAACGCTTGAAAACAGATAGTTTCCGAGTTAATTTACAGCAAATGAAGATTTCGTTGATGGCAGTGGATGAAGCACACTGTATTTCGCAATGGGGCTACGACTTTCGCCCACCCTACTTGGAGATTGCCGAAATAAGAAAGTTCTTTCCCAATGTTCCGGTCTTGGCGCTTACCGCTACTGCAACGCCCGAAGTAGTGAACGACATTCAGGAAAAATTACAGTTTCGAAATAAAAATCTGTTCCAAAAAAGTTTTAAACGTGAAAATCTAACCTATTTTGTGATGTACGAAGAAAATAAAATGGGACGTTTATTACGACTTATTGAGAAAAATCCGGGCACGGGAATTGTGTATGTCCGAAATAGAAGGCGTACTAAGGAGATTGCCGAATATTTGCAAAACTTTAAGGTTTCTGCCGATTTCTATCATGCAGGTTTAGACACTGCTACTCGCGACAAAAAACAATCGGAGTGGATGAACGGAACTACACAAGTGATTGTTTCTACCAATGCTTTCGGAATGGGAATTGACAAACCCGATGTGCGTTGGGTGGTGCATCTCGATATTCCCGACACCCTTGAAGCCTATTTTCAAGAAGCAGGTAGAGGCGGGCGCGACCTTAAACCCTCTATTGCGGTAATGTTGTACGATAATAACGATATTAAAGAACTGAAAAACAACTTCCAACTCTCTTTCCCACCCATTTCTACCATAAAAAGTATTTACAAAACCCTGTGTGACCATTACCGGATTTCGATAGGCGACGGTGAAAATAGAATCCTGCCTTTTGATCCCGACGAATTATGTAAAAAATTAGAATTGAAACCGATAGAGTTGTTTAGCGCATTATCATTTTTAGAAAAAACAGGTGTGCTAATGCTTTCGGAAGAGGTAAAAAAGCAATCCACATTACACTTTATTGCAGATGAAGCTGCGTTGCACGATTTTTATCTGAGTAATAATGATAAACAAGAGTTTGTAAAGCTTTTGCTGCGCTCTTACGGGGGACTTTTTTCAAACTATATAAAAATAAATGAGGAGGAGATTGCCCGCCGTGCCGAGTTGCAAGTGGTTGAAGTAGAAAATCTATTACTCGATCTATCTAAGAAAAATATCCTTCACTATTCTAAGCGCAGCGCCAAACCCCATATCATTTTTTTGCAAAACAGAGTACCCGAACACTACTTATTCTTTAGCGAAGAGATTTACAAAAAACGTAAAGAGGTCGCCCAAAAGCGATTGGATTCTGTATTACATTTTGTAGAAAACACACAATCATGCAGAAGTAAATTACTATTATCCTATTTTGGGGAAACCAAAAGCACACCGTGTAGCAACTGCGATGTGTGTCGTAAAGTTAACTCGCTTAAAATAAGTCGTGCAGAAAAAGTGAGTATTCAAAAAGAGATCAAAAAAAATCAACATCTCTCACAAAAAGAGATCATTCAAATGGTATCTGAGCAGTTTCAAGAGAAAAAGGTAATTGAAGTATTACGTGAGTATCTTGATGAGCAATAGGGCATCTGTATGAGGCTGTGTTATAGTCTCAGAAAAAGCTCCCTCCAGCGCGGTTTAGCAGCAAACCACAAAAGTTCAACAAATAAAAAACCCAGACCCAATACTAAAGGATACATGTACTTACTTTCATACCGTGAAAAAGTAACCTCTTTCAGGTCCACTTTATTCATGGTATTGATTTTATCAAAGATCGTTTCAAATCCCATGTTAGCATTGGAGGCATGCACGTAAATGCCGCCACCTGCGGCAGCAATATCTTTCAAAATATCTTCATTTAAACGGGTAATTACCGTATTTCCTTCCAAATCTTTTTTAAAGCTATTATTTTTCCCGTCCGGGATGGGCACACCACGCAGATCGCCAATGCCAATAGTATGTATGGTTATTCCCAATTTGCGCACTTGGGCAGCCACTTCAACCGCTTCAGGGAAGTGGTCTTCGCCATCGGAAACTACCAAAATTACTTTGGAATTGAGTTGCGAAATTTTACTCACATCTGAATTTCCGTTTTTTGCTTCGGGCAACATAGAAACGGCAGCCAAATCAATAGCTGCAGCAATATCGGTACCTTGAACGTCTATCAATTTTGGATTAACGTAATTCACAAACATTTTTGCGGCTGCGTAGTCGCTGGTAATGGGCAGTTGAACGAACGATTTTCCGGCAAAAACCACCAGCCCGATTCTATCACCTTTTAGTTGGTCAATAAAACGTGCGAGTGCAATTTTGGAGGCTTCCAATCGGTTGGGTTGGATATCTTCCGCCAGCATACTGTTAGAAATATCCATGGCAATCATGATATCCACTCCTTTTCGCATCCCTTTTTCCAAAGTGCTGCCCACTTGTGGGTTTGCTAATGCAAAAATAAAACAGGCCAATGCCGCCAGCAGCAATGAAATTTTAATATGCTGTATTGAAAAAGAACGCAGCGGTATCAACCGATTCATTAATAGTTCGTCGCCATATTGACGCCACCGTTTTCTTGCCGTGTATTCTATTAGTATATAACCTAAAATAAAAAACGGAATTACTAATAATCCGTACAAATAATTTTCGTTTTCAAACCTAAACATAGTGTGTTATGGTAAATAGTTTTTATAGTTTCCCTTATTTTTATAAAGCTCCCTTACTAACGACGAAGATACATGAGATAGTGTGGGAGGACTCATAAAAAAGAGGGTTTCTAATCCAAACATCTCTTTATTTGCCTGTGCCAAATCATTTTCATATTGAAAATCAAGACTATTTCTCACGCCTCTGATCAAATATTTCACATTTTTATCTTTACAGAATATACCGGTAAGACCGGAATAGGTTTCAATAGTAATCTTTTCATTGTCAATGAATGAATTTCTAATCATCTTCATTCTATCTGCTAAGGGGAAGATTGGTGTTTTTTCTTCGTTTACCCCGATAGCTATAATAATTTTATCGAAAATAGGCAAAGCTCTATTTACAATATCCTGATGTCCAAGAGTAAATGGATCGAAAGTTCCTGCGAAAACGGCAATATTCATTATGATTATCCTCGAATAAATTTCATTACAGACGGCAAAAATAATATTTTTTGGATGGACGCCAAAAAGTAGCAAAAAGTCAAGTCGGTAGCTTCGGCTTCGCTCAGCCACCGAATGCAACGGTTCGTCCGCATGGCCTGCCGACTTTGTCGCCCGCAGAGGTTTTCTATTTCGCACACTCGTAGTTGATATTCGTAATTCATATTCTCCTTTTTGGTCTCATATCAGGATGCGAAAGTAGATTTTTTTCGGCGATACATCAATCTCTCCCGAGATGGCGCCTACAATATTACTTTGCGCATGCAGCATAAATGCAGTTGCAAAAAGGAGGTACCATAAGAGAAGTGAGCAGCGCATAGGAAGTTAAGGTTTAAGAAGTTAAGAAGTTAAGAAGTTAAGAAGTTAAGGAGTTAAGGAGTTATTTTCATACGAGGCTGTATAACAGTAATTTGAATAGTTGTTTTTAGCCTATGAATCGCGTCAAAAGTAGATAAAAAACGATATAAAACTACAACACTTTATTATTTTTTCAGAAATATCAAACCCCCATTTCTAATGGGCTTCATACCAGTTCTTTCCAAAACTCAAATCAGCTACTAAGGGTACTTCAATTTCGAGGGCGGCGTTCATTAATTCAGGAACAAGAAGGGCAATGCTATCTAATTCTTCAACAGGCACGTCGAAAACTAATTCGTCGTGAACCTGCAAGACCATTTTAGTTTTCAAATTTCTGTTTTTTAATTCTCTGTGAATATGAATCATGGCGATTTTAATCACATCGGCGGCGGTGCCTTGAATAGGGGCGTTGATAGCGTTGCGCTCCGCCGCCTTGCGCAACATGCCATTACCGGAGTTGATGTCGCGAATATAGCGCCGTCTGCCCAAAAGGGTTTCTACATAACCGTTTTTGCGAGCAAACTCCACAATACCATTCATGAACTGCTCAATCTTTGGAAAACTGTTGTTGTAATCGGTAATCAACTGTCGGGCTTCGCTTTGAGGAATATGCAGCCGATCCGCCAATCCGAATGCCGACATACCGTACAAAATGCCGAAATTGACGGTTTTGGCATAGCGTCGCTGCTCTTTGCTCACCGCTTTCAACGGCACACCAAATACTTGCGACGCTGTAGCTGCATGAATATCTTGTTGTTGCTGAAAAGCATAGATCATGTTTTCGTCGTTTGCCATGGCGGCAACAATACGTAGTTCCACTTGCGAATAGTCGGCAGAAACCAAAACATTGTTTTCAGAAGATGGCACAAATGCTTTGCGAATCTCCTTGCCCCGTTCCGTGCGAATGGGAATGTTTTGCAAATTTGGATTTATGGAACTCAATCGCCCTGTGGAAGTTACTGTTTGTTGAAAAGTAGTGTGAATTTTCCCCGTCTTGGAATCCATGAGTAGCGGCAAAGCATCAATATAGGTTGACTTGAGTTTCGACAACGAACGCCATTCTAAAATTAACGGAATAACAGGATGTTTGTGATACAATTTTTGCAGAATCTCCTCACCGGTTTGATATTGTTTCGTTTTCGTCAACTTGGCATTATCAATAATGCGAAGTTTCTCAAACAAAACCTCTCCCAACTGTTTGGGCGATGCGATGTTAAAGGTAATTCCCGACAACTCGAAAATCTGTTTTTCAATATCTTGTATCTCTTTTGTAATGGTAATAGAATTTTCTCTCAACATCTCCTTGTCAATTTTGATTCCGTTTTGCTCCATCTTTGCAAGCACTTGTGTTAAAGGCATCTCAATTTCATAAAACAGTTTTAACAAAGATGCTTTTGCCAATTCTTCTTTGAAAATGGGAAACAGTTGTGCTAAAATTTCCACTCTTTCACAAGCCATGTCAGTTTGAAGTTTTTGAGTAATACTCTTTTCGCTGTTTATTAATTGATGCTCTAAATACGACTCAGAAATTCTTTCTAATTGATGTGAGATTTCCGGTTGAATGAGATAGTGTGCCACTTGCAGGTCGAACACAGAAGCTTTCATATTTATCTGATTTTCATCGCAATATTTAAAGATGTTTTTAGTTTGGAATGATATAATTTCAAAGGGAGATTCAAAAATTTTAGCTGCGTTGGGGCCAAGCTCTTTCTCTGTGCAATAATAAATCTGTTTTCCATTTTCTGAAAACGCGCACCCTATAATGGCGTCGTTCGCATAAATCCATTCAAAGAAAATAGCTTGTTTTGGGGAGAAGTTTTGCGCCCGTATCAATTCATGCGTTGTATCTTGGAAAGTTTTAAAGACGGAAAGTTTTTCAATAATTTCATTTTCAATAATTTGATTAAATAGATCAAAATTCCCGCTACTAAGGTTGCTTTTTATAGATAAGGTTTCCTTTCTCCCTTCTCCCTTCTCCTTTTTCCCTTCTTCCGCGTACATCTCCTGCATCTCCATCAAAATCCTGTTTCCCAGCGCCCGAAACTCCAGTTCCTGAAACAAACTGCGCAAGAGATCGAAATTGGGAGCGCAGATTTCCATCTTCTCAAAATCGTAATCAATAGGAACATCTAACATAATAGTTGCCAACGATTTCGACATGAAAGCCTGCTCTTGGTGGTCTATCAGTGTTTGACGCAATTTGTCGTTGTCTATTTGATCAATATTTTTATATATATTTTCGATTGTATGAAACTCATGAATCAGTTTTTTGGCTTTTACTTCGCCAATGTTTGGCACGCCCGGAATATTATCGGAGGCATCTCCCCAGAGTCCCAGTATATCAATAAGTTCTTCCGGTTGCTCGATTCCATATTTTTCGCAAATCTCTTTCACTCCAACCACTTCCGCTTTTTGTCCAAATTTTGCGGGTTTGTACATAAAAATATTTTCCGAAACCAACTGTCCGTAGTCTTTGTCAGAGGTCATCATAAAGACTTGAAAGCCTTCGTTTTCCGCTTTTTTGGCTAAAGTTCCGATAATATCGTCGGCTTCGTAGCCGTCTTTTACTAAGATAGGAATATTAAATGCTTCCAGCAGTTTGTAGATGAATGGAATTGCTTTAACAATATCTTCGGGTGTGGCTTCGCGGTGCGCTTTATAGGCTTCGTATTCAGCGTGGCGCAACGTTGGCGCGCCTGTGTCGAACGAAACTGCCAAGTGGGTAGGATTTTCGTTGCGTATCAGTTCATACAAAGTATTGGTAAAACCAAAGATTGCAGATGTATTTAGTCCCTTGCTCGTAACGCGCGGCGAGCGAATCATGGCGTAGTATGCCCTGTAAATGAGCGCCAAAGCGTCTAATAAAAATAGCTTTTTTGATGGCATGAATGAATATGTGAAAGTTTGATGGCAAAAATAGCGAAATTTCAAAATAAAAAACCTATTTTCGCGGTTGTAATTAAAATCAATACCTGACATTATGTTTAATTGGATTCGGGAAACCATTCATCAGTTTTTTGTTCACTTAGGTTTGCAAGGGCAATTTCTGTATTTTGTTTCGGCAGTAGCTACAGCAGTTGCACTTTTGTGTGCAGGGTTTATCCTTTATTACCTGATAAGAATTATATTACAAAATGTTGTAAGAATATCTAATAAAAGATTTCCATCGAAGTGGAGGTCTGCACTACTAAAAGAGCGTTTTTTTATTCAACTCTCTTTTTTGTTGCCGGCGCTGATTATTAAAAATGTAATTCCTGAATTTTTTTCCTTGGGAACAAGATCCGAGATTCTTTTTACAGCTTTTATCAATCTCTATATTGTAACCAATGTTACGTTGATTTTGTCTGCATTTATTCGGGCGCTCGGTGACATACTACTGCAATTGGAGGCTACCAAAGACAAGCCTATAAAAAGTTATATACAGATTGTTAACATCTTTTTTTGGTTGATAGCCATCATCTTGTTTATCTCTATTCTCATCAATAAATCGCCTGCTGTATTCTTAGCCGGTTTAGGTGCTTTTTCAGCAGTATTGATGTTGGTTTTCCAAGACACCATTGTAGGGTTTGTTAATAGTTTGCAGTTAGCTGCCAACGATTTGATAAGAAACGGCGATTGGATTACTGTAAGTAAATACGATGCGGATGGCACCGTTGAAGAGATAAACCTAATCTCTGTCAAAGTTCGGAATTTTGATGGCACTATTTCTACCGTTCCCGTACGGCAATTAGTTGCCGACACCTTTCAGAATTGGCGTGGTATGGAAGAGCAAGGCGTAAGGCGCATAAAACGCTCTTTCTTTATTGATTCTTCAAGCGTTAAGAAAGCTACCTCCGAAATGCTTGAAAAATGCGATACCTCACATGAAACCAACCTCAGCTGTTTCCGTGAATATCTGGTAAATTACTTAAAATGCAGAGGCGATATCTGTACCAACAAAATACTCATGGTGCGCTTGCTACCCATCAATGAATACGGAGTTCCCGTTGAACTCTACTGCTTTGCCAAAACAGTTGTATGGGTAGAGTACGAAGAGATTCAATCCGAAGTGATGGAACATATCCTCATCGCACTCCCCAAGTTTGAATTGGTACATTACCAGCGAAAATAACCGTCACTTGTTACTTAATATATATGAACTACCTCGATTTCATCATCTTAATCCCCGCCCTTTGGTTTGGCTATAAAGGATTTACTCATGGACTAATTCGAGAGTTGGTTTCTTTGGCGGCGCTTTTTCTCGGTATTTACGCCGCTTTTGTCTTTACAGATTGGGTTGAAAAATGGATGAGCAACCCTACCATTCCTAAAGAAGCTTATTTTGCCATCACTTTTCTTCTCGTTTTAATTGCAGTTTATTTATTGGGAAGATTTGTAGAGAAGATAATTAAACTAATGATCCCCGAATTTGTGAATAATTTATTTGGCGGATTGTTTGGGGCAGCCAAAGTAATTCTCATGTTCAGCGCCATTTTTTATTTCATACACAGTGTGGATTCAAAAAATGTAATCTTAAAAGAAGATACCGTTGAAAAGTCGTTTACTTATAAATATGTTGAGCCGATTGTACCGAAAGTAAAAGAATGGTATGAAAGATGATGAGATGATTATAGGTATTGATATTGGTGGTACAAATACCGACATCGGTTTGGTAAGTGCAAGCGGTAAGGTAGTGGCAAGAGATCATTTATATACTGCACAATATATTAATGAACAATCGTTTGTAAATGATATTGCGGATGCTATCCATAACATAATGTGTAAAAACAGTATTGATCGGATTGTTGGGGTGGGTATAGGCGCACCTTGCGGCAATTTTTTTGAAGGAACTATGGATTATGCCCAAAATTTGAATTTTAGAGGGAAAATACCACTCAAAAAAATGCTGGAACTCCTACTACATGTTCCGGTTATAGTTACCAACGATGCCAACGCAGCGGTTTATGGGGAGATGATTTTTGGAGGCGCCAAAGGGATGAGAAATGTGGTCATGTTTACTTTGGGCACCGGTGTGGGCAGCGGCATTATTGTTGATGGAAAACTGCTGTATGGTTCCGATGGTTTAGCCGGCGAATTAGGACACGCCATATTAGTCCCTTACGGCAGAACATGCAACTGCGGCAACCAAGGCTGTTTAGAGATGTATGCCTCCATAAGAGGGATTACACAAACCTGTTTAGAATTGTTAGAGCAGTTTCCGGAAGATGAGTTGTCAAGGATTCCAAAAGAGGAATTAGACCCCAAACTGATTGCCTCTGCTGCCTTAAAAGGAAGCGTTGTAGCTATTGAAACTTTTAGAAAGACGGGTGAGTGGTTGGGGATTGCTCTTGCCAATGCAGTTGCGTTTTCCTCTCCCGAAGCTATTTTTCTTACCGGCGGCATTGTGAACGCCGGGGATATTTTACTGAAACCTACACGAGAATCTTTTGCAAAGCGCAAACTATTTGTTTACCAAAACGATATTCCTATTTTGCGCTCACTGCTTAATGAGAATGATGCCGCAATCTTGGGTGCTGCAGCGTTGGTGTGGTAAAATTACTTTTTCCTCTTTACTTCTTACCTCCTACCTCCTTCAATACCATGAGAGCACTGGCATTTTCGGGATCTAATTCTAATACTTTGTTCCAATATAAAAGTGTATTCGGATTATCGCTCTTGATATAATAAAAATACCCTAAATAACTATAAGCTTCTATCAAAGAGTTTTTTATAGTCGTTGTTATCTCGTCTCTATCGGATAATATTTCTACTACTTTTTCATAATAGGGTTTTGCTAACCCCATTTCCGTGTCAGGATCCAATAACGAATTTGTTCTGGCTTTCCATAAATAGCCCGTGTTTCCTTCCGGTACAAGTTCTATTACTTTATCAAAAGCTTTGTCTGCTTGTTCTAAATAGAATTTTACGGCTTTTGCAATGAATAGCGATTCTTCGTTTAGTAAGGAATCTTTTTGAAGTTCGTTTTCGGATATAGTTGTAAGGAAATCATCATCTTGATATCTATTGATAATATTTGTGGTATCAGACGTAGTGCGAATATTGCCTGCGCTATAATAATATCTTCCCAATTGATAATAATCCATTGCCTCAATTTTGTCTCCTCCTTTCTCAATATAGGAGTTATAGAGATCGGCAGCGCGATCATTTTGGCCTTTCAAACCGTAAATAATGGCCATCTCCTTATAAATATCAATAGCCGAACTATCCATAGATATGGTATGTTTATAATATACCAATGCCTCATCATACATTTTAGCTTCTTTTAAAAGTAAAGCATACATAGAGTAGTCGGTAGCAATATACTCCTTTACATCTTTATCTTTTTTTAAAGAGAAGAAATGTTCTGCATAATCCAATCCGTTTTCAACATTTATCGTATTGGCAGCGATATACATTTGAAGTCTGTTTAAAACAAAGTGATCCGGAGCTATTGCCAATCCTTCTTTAATCATTTTATCGGCTTCTTCATAATTTCTAATAAAAAAGAGCGCAGATGCGTATCGGGCAATATCATCCAAGGTATAGTTTCCTGTGGCAAAAAATTCCTTATATGCGTCAATGGCAGACTGGTATCTTCCACTGCTGGTATAGATTCTTCCCAAATAGCGGTAGGGTAGATTATTATTAGGGTCTCGATCAATTAACTCTTTCATTTTTTCAATAGCAACCTGTGGATTTATCTTTTCATACACTTCGGCAATTTTATAGTAAGCCGGAATATAATTTGGATCAAAATAGAGTGCCATGTCGTATCTTCCGGCAGCCTGTCCAATTAAATCCTCAGCTTTTAATTTATCTCCTTCTAAATCATATATTTTTGGATTTTTTTTATCTATCTTTTGCATCTCTGCCAACAAAGATTCTACATCTTTATGTAATTGATTATCCAAATAAGCGTATCCTATGGGAATAAGGATATCAATCTCTTTAGGATATTTCTTTTGTACAGAAATAAAACCGGCAACAGCATCAACTTTCTGACCTTTTTTTAAAAGGATTTTTGCCAAACCAATCCTGCAATAGGGTTCCATTTTGGTTTGCAGTCCTTGGTTATAATAATTTTCAGCTGCTTCAAGATCTCCTTCCGCGTATGCAATTTCTCCGAGATAATAGTATGCCTCAGCGGGATTAGTGGATAGTTGCTGCAGAAAATATTTTTTAGCCAGTTCATAATCTTTTACATTAAGATAACCTATTCCAATATTATTTTGAGCGTTTACACCTATAAATATCGGTAGCAACAGAGCGATAAAAATTTTCACTTTTTTCATAATAATTTATTTATTAATAGATATTTAGAAATCTTCTTTTAAGTTAATAAGACGTGTGGGGCGGGTTGCGGGAACCAATCCTGCTTTTAGAATGATACGTTGCCCGCTGTCTCCTGCAAGGAAAGATACAAAACCTGCGGGCAGTCCACCTCTAACATCCGAAATAATGGCAAAAATATCCCTTCTCAAAGGATAATCTCCGGTGGCAAGATATGCGGGAAACGGCTTATAACTATTCTCTTCTGTGGGAAGCGTTTCACGACTGAGGGATACAACTCGTATAGTATTATCAAAACTCAGTTTTGTAGAATCATTAGGATTACTAATCCAATTAACGCCAATAACTCCCATAGCATTAGGATGTTTAGCAACATAAGCAATTACTTCTTGATTAGATTTAGCCGCGACAGCATTACTGTTGATAACTTTTCCTTTGCTTATAGAGTCGTTGATAAAACGGAGTGTGCTGGAATTTTGGTGATCAAAAACAATAGTAATAGGGCGCGTTCCTTTATGGGAAGATGAGTTAAAATTCCAATCTTGAATTTCGCCTGTGATCATTTTTTGCAAATCGTTCACGCTTAGCAGAGAATCTTGGTTTTCTATGTTAATAATCAATGCAATACCATCTATGGCTATTTTTTGAGAGCGAGGATATCGTTTCAGGTTTTTCAGATGTTGTTTTTCTGTTTCAGAAATATCTCTTGCGGCAACAATTAAGCGGATACTGTCATTCATTAAGAAGTTAAAAATCTCCTGTTCGGGGGCAAATACGGGCGTAATGTTCGCATCTAAGTTCAAGCCGGTAAAAACAGCGATCTCTTCTTTGATAATCGGTTCCAAACATTCGTCAGCGGCTATCGTAGCCTCTCCGCTTGTAAGGGTATCGGTTCGGGTAATGGCTTGTTGATTTCTATGACATGAAGCGGAAGTCAATAGAAACAATATTAAAAGTAAAGAAAAATAACAATAGGATTTTATCATTTGTTGTATCTCCATATTCTATAAGCTCTTGCTATTCCATACAGGAAAAAACATATTCCGAAAATAATTCGCAGTTCGGGCTTGAAGTCAAAAAAATGAGTAAATGTAAGCAGGTAAGCCATTCCAAAATATATGATTAACATAGAGATGCCCCATACTATTCTGAAATTAAAATTTCGTTTTGTCATTTCATTTTTCCGACTACATATTATTGTAGAGTAAAGGTAATAGGAATTGTAAAATAACAAGGCACATTATTTCCATTCATTTTTCCGGGGATCCATTTCGGCATAGATTGCACGATTCTCACGGCTTCTTTGTCTAAGAAAGGATGCGAACTGGCAACGACCGAAACCCTATCTACTCTTCCATCTTTATTCACAACAAATTGGAGCACTGTAGTTCCTTGAATGTTGTTATTACGTGCTTGTTCAGGATACACTGTATTTTTTCTGATATACGCGTATGCTTCCTGCATTCCGCCCGGATATTCGGGCATTTGGTCTGCAAAGCGGTGAATTACTTCAGTTTCTTCCTGAACAATTTTGTTATTTTGTTCCAGGTCTGCGATGTCCATACCTTTTTCTTCATCGGTACCTTCAACAGTAGCGATAGAGATTTGCACTTTTGAGTCGAGAAGATCCTCTTGGGATTTCATTTGGTCTTCATCTCTAATTTCTTCGGATTCAACAATTACAGGCGGGGTAAATTTGATAGTACTCTTTAATGGTGGAGGGGGCGGTTCTTCTTGTTTGAGCGCTCTATTTTCCTCAACGTCATCATCTTTTATATCTTCCAATTGTGCTAAGACAGTTGATTCCGTGAGCCCTTCCGAAAAAGATTTGGTTACTTCTGCAATTTTTTTAATTAATGTAGGTAAAAGTGCAATAAAAATTGCGATTATCAAGATCGCTATAATTGCAATCAAATGCCTTTTGGAGGTTGTTCTGCGTATTGAATAAGCTCCGTATGCTTTGTTCTTCCCTTCAAAAACAATATCACACCATTCTTGTGAAGTCAAATTAACATCTTTTGCCATTTTATTACTTTTTTTGTGCTACAATTTATTTTTCGGGCTTAAGAGTTCTTTCTTGCAGTAAGTTCTCTATTAAAACATAATCTCCTTCCGACATATCAACAATGGCGTATTGTCCGATGCTGCATATTTGCATTTCATCTAAAACATCTACAAGGTTTTTGTAAGTTGAACCGTCGGTAGGTTTAATAATGACGACAATTCCATCTTTGGCGCTTCTAATCTCTTTAGATCTTTCAATAAACTGTTCGTCTGATATTTTTTTCTTCAACTTATCCATACGAAGTTCTGCCATTTTAGAAATAGCTTTTCCATTTCGGCTAACCAGCACAGATCTAAGTCCTTCCGGTGAAAAATTGGTTTTTATCAAAGAGTTATAGTCATAGTAATTCGGTTTTCCGAAATAGTAATACACAACATCATGATCTGCAAGCAAGATAGTTATAGTATTGGCTTCATCTACTTTATTTTTCTCTTCTTCGGTTAAATTCTTATCTCTTGTTGGCATCACAAGGTCCATCATTTGAGGCTTGCTTAGAGTTGTACAGAACATAAAAAATGTGATTAGCAACATATTCATGTCCACCATAGGAGTAAAATCAACTCTGAGTTGAATTTTCTTGGGTTTTCCTTTTTTGGCTTCCCCGCCGCCTCCGGTATTTACTTCTGCCATAATTTATTATTTTTTATATTTCAAATTTGTAATTGCCTGAAAAAAGAGTTCGGAATTAAAATCCTTCCGGCATACCTCTTAAATTCGTTATTAAACTAAATCTGTTTTGTTTTAAATCTTGTAGTGTTTCAATAACATCCTTTACATTAACGTACGGAATAGATTGATCGGCTTTTATTGCTATTCTCAAATCTTTGTTTACCTGAGTGGCATACTGTATCCAAGTTCTCAGTTGATTATTCGTACTATCCAAAGGGATTCCCGAATCTTTTAAAACAGCGTCTTGATCTTCTAAACGCAGATCCAAAAATTTTGATAAAGACCGGATAGGTACACCTATAATAGGCTGGTTCACAAAAGAATTAACCTGTTGTGGCGTAAAAGTGATCTCGTAATCTCTGCCAACTAATTCCAATACTTTCCTTCTATCATTGGGGCGATCTAAATTAATATAACATTGTCCGTTGGTTTTCACTAAAATGGTCATCAAGTTTGCATCCGGTATTTTGATTTCCATTACAGATGAAGGGGCAATAATTCTGATCGGTTCTTTGGGAACAAACGTAGCGGTAAGCATAAAGAATGTCAGTAAAAGCACGGTAACGTCACTCATTGCCGTCATATCAATAAACGTACTTAGTTTCTTGACTTTTACTTTGGACATATTTTTATTATTAAGAGTTATTGTATCAATTCAAGTGTATTATTTTCCTAATTTTCTTTTAGTAAAAGTTTGGCCAATAGCAAAACCTACCTCATCAATAAAATTGGTAATATCTTGAACTTTTCCTGAGTAATAGCCATAAGCAATGATAGCAAGTGCACCGGTAGCAATACCCATAGCGGTATTTAAGAGTGCTTCCGAGATACCGATAGCCAATGCAGTGGAGTCAGGAGCTCCTTCTTGACCCATAGCGCCGAAAGACCTGATCATACCGAGAACGGTTCCGAAGAGTCCCATTAATGTTCCTAAAGTTGAGATAGTAGCAATAATGGAGAGATTTTGTTCCAATGCAGGGAGTTCCAATGTGGTCGCATCTTCGATCTCTTTTCCGATTAGAGAGGCTTTTTCATCATTAGTAATATTCTGGCTATCTACATCTTCGTACCGTAGTAATGCAGAAGTCAAAACATTAGCAACACTTCCCTCTTGCTTTTTACACAATTGATACGCTTGGTCCATTTCGCCTTTTTCTAATGTTAGTCTTACATTTTCAACAAAAGTGAGCAACTTACCTTTTCCTTTTGCTTTACTAAGTGCAATCGAGCGCTCTACAGACAGGGCAATTACCGTTAATAATAAGGTCATTACTATAGGAATAACGAATCCTCCTTGATATAATGTCCCAAACAGATTTCCCGGTATCGGATGTCCTTTCTCATCGAAATTAGCGGGGTTTCCGCAAATAATGAAAAAGAAACAGAAGGCTATGATCGCACATCCAAGAATAACCCACATAGCTGATAAACTTCCTTTTTTTACTTTTTTTGAACTTTGTTTTTCCATCGTTAAAAAATTAAATGATTTATTATTCAAATTAGTTTGTTTGTTTTTATAAAAATACAACCGCGAAAAAATACTTTTTTTTTATATATGGGGAGAAAAAAGCAGCATGCATTAAAAAAATAATTTAATATTCTTATTATCAAGTATAAAAAATTACATGTTTAGAATTTTATGGGAATAAAACCACCGCTCCATCCTCTTCTCACTCCACGATTGGGTTATTTTGACAAAAATGTACATTACCATTAATGTGAAAACAAATCTAAAAACAAACACCCCGGAAATTTTCGCACCGATGGAGATCATCAGTATTGAATCTTCTACAACACTGTGAAATAACGACATGAGCATTAAGGCATAGCAAACATTACGACGTTCTAATTGTGTTTGTTGCACTTCGTTAATGATTAAACCTCCGCCATAAGCCAATCCCAGTGTCATACCGATGACTGTAATCGGAATTACTTCTTTCCCGATGCCTAAAAATTTCAGCACCGGATAGAACCAACGATTTATTTTTTCTATCACGCCAATTCGTTTTAAGATATCCATAAGGATAATCAGCCCTGTGATGTAGCAAAAAACGATAGCATAGTTTTTCAATTCACCGAGCGCCCAGGCACCCCAACCGGCGTTTTCAGGTATTGCTACAATTCTTTCAATACCAGTAGGAATATTTTGATAGATATTAAAAACACTATATAATTGATACAAAATTATGCCGGCGAGAAATCCCATCAGAAACCGGAACAGGAAGGCAGTTCCGGCTTTCACACCTGCTTTTTGGGTAATGGCTAATTCAACGGGTAGGGTATGGGCAATTAAGATCACGGTGGACAAAACCGTGATTTGTGCTGTGGTTAAACTTACACCGAGAGAAAAATAGGTTATTATTCCGGCGTAGATATTGCCGAGCAATGCGGAAGCCCAAACCAATCCTATTTCGCCCGGAAGTCCCATTACGCTCATAAACGGCGCTAACGCCTTCCCAATATACACAATTAAACCGGTTTCCTGCAATATTTTAACCAAAATAGAAACAGGTATCATGATTTTAAAAATCTTGATACTCGTGGTAATGCTTTGGGTAAACCAGCTTTTGATGATTGCAGATAGGTTCATGTCATTTCGAGCGAATCGAGAAATCTCGTTCTATTTTCTATGAATTAATCCATTAAACTGTGCCGTACAGGTAAGGTTGATCTCGTTGATACACACGTGTTCCGGCAAAGAGAGAACATACTCCACCACGTGGGCAACATCCTCTGCAACTAAAGGAGTGAACCCTTCATACACTTTGCCGGCGCGTGTTTTGTCGCCGTGAAACCGCACGATGGAGAAGTTGGTTTCTGCCGCACCCGGGGAAACATGGGTAACTTTGATGTTATGCGGCAGCAAGTCCATCCGCATTCCCTGCGAAAGCGCCAACACCGCATGTTTGGTAGCGCAATACACATTTCCCGCCGCATAAACCTCCCGGCTTGAGATAGAGCCGATATTGATAATGTGCCCCGATTTTTTTGCCACCATAACAGGAGAAATCAGGCGTGTCATATAAAGCAATCCTTTAATATTGGTATTGATCATGCGCTCCCAATCTTCGTAACTTCCTTTATCAATAGTGTTTAACTCAACCGCCAATCCTGCGTTATTAATCAGCACATCAATATCTTTAAACTCATCAGGAATAGAGCCTATGGCTTTTTGGCATGCTTCCAAATCTTGCACATCAAACACTAACGGCAACACTTTTGAGGTGGTGGTTGAGACTATAAAACGACACACTTCCTCTAAATGTGTTTTATTTCTACCTGTTAATATGAGTTTTAGATTCTGCTTGGCAAGTGTTTTGGCAATCGCTTCGCCAAAGCCTCCGGAGGCGCCTGTGATGAATATGGTTCGCATAACTGGGATTTAAGATTTAA